>JAEIGA010012209.1_pt1 | contig 13034 bp, 7 predicted proteins | sample 9270691 | NCBI WGS metagenome assembly JAEIGA01 (sample SAMN17057246, study PRJNA624740) | gut metagenome | biome: biome; isolation source: fecal sample | host: Bos grunniens | place: China: Xizang | collected 2019 | reverse complement strand
CTACAGTACCGAACTCACCAGCCGACTTGTATCCGTCAGTGATCTGGAAACCTGCAGAAAGCTTTCCGTTTGAAGATCCCTTGACTCTGAATTTAAGCTTGTAAGTCTGACCATTCTCAAAAGCCTCTGAAAAATCATAGGCAAACTGTGCCTCCCAACTATTTACTGCTGAAGGGTTTGTAGCTTTGAATGCTCCGTTCTCGACCTTTCTGGTCGAGCTGTTTCCCCATCCGTTGAATACAACGTTTCCATCATTGAAATCCGCCTTAAGGAGCACGGCTTCCGAATACTGATCAGATGGGACCTCTACCCTCTTGCCCTTGAGCAGGCTGTTCAGATAGGCATTCTGCTGCTGCGAGTGCCATGCCAGGGTATGTCCGTAAACAGTCATGCCGGCACGTTCCGCCTCCTCGATAAAATTCCTCACCTGGGTGAAATCCATCGATCCGTCAGGCCTCAGCACAGAAGCCTGTTTCATTGCATTGCCGGCCGTCATCTCGTTGAGATTGGCAACTGCAACATTATAGTGCGTTCCCTTTCTCAAGAACTCGTTCACGGTCACGCCTGCACCCAGCTTGAAATCAGGAGAAAGCTGACGGTTCACATAATTCTTAAGGTCATCATACGCATCTAGATTGTCATATGAAAGATTGTCGTCCTCCCCAGGAGTCGGCTCCGGCTCCGGCTCGGGTTCGGGCTCGGGTTCGGGCTTAGGATCCTGTTTGCCCGGAGGATTTATAGGAGCATACTGTACCTTTTCCGAACATCCTGCAAAGAAAACCAGCATTGCTAAGGCTATCACAAATCTGTAAACCGCTTTCATATCATTTCATTTTATATCCTACTTTCTTTCCGTCTGCGTCATTTGCAAAAGACGCAATCTCGTTTCCATCATAGCTCACTTCTCCGCTCACCAGCTCCGGTATATTGTATGAGAACATCTGAGAATCATAAAACTTCCTTGGATTCTTCTGAGGAAGGAGGAAGGCTTTGCGTGCCATACCATCGGCATCTACATATGCAAAATATGGTTTCGTATAAAGCCCGTCATCGCGTCTGCTGCTGAAAGCCAACCAACGGCTGTTACCGCTCCACGAATGATAACTCTCTACATCATCGCTGTTCAACGCATCCATACACGCCACATTTCCGTTTTCGAGATCGAGCATGTAAAGATCCGCTTCCTTATGCCATATTGAGAAATTTCCGTAATCGCTTAATGCATATACAAGGTATTTGCCGTCAGGAGAGACTCTCGGATATGACACACTTTTTCCAGTAGCAGCTGCATTGGTCAAAGTATCGACTACCGCACCGAAAGTGCAGGCATCAGGATCGAAATCCACCCTGCAGAGATTGTATCTTGCTTCCCTGTACTTTTCAGGCATCGGCGAAACAGCCTTGGAGCTGCAGAAATACAAGCTTCTGCCGTCAGGAGAAAAAGTCGGGAAAGTTTCGAACGCACCTTTCGCACTCAAGACCGATGACGTTATGATCTCATGGTTTTCAACATCATACACCACAACATCCGAATCTTCATCAAAGACCTCAATTCTGTCTGGATTCATGGAATGCAGGACCTGATTGGTCTTGTTTACAGAAAAAGCGACATACTTGCCGGAAGGATGCCAATATGGATATACCAAAGCAGACATTGTACTATCTGTCTTGGTATCGAGCTTTTCCTTTACGCCGTTTCGTATGATATATGTTCCTGCTAGTTCTGAACGCATGTGGAAAAGCATATGTTCCGGGTCGCGATCGCAGAAAGAATGACAGTTTACACAGTTGCCTTTTCCTTGCCTGTTGCTGTATATCACCTTTTCCCTGAAGCTCTCCAGATCTCTCTGGCATATGCTCATATCTTTCCACAAGCTGTACCCGGGAGTGATAAGCCTGTAAGCGAGATATGGATCTATCTCATCTTCCGAGACAGCCATTGCGAATTCCTTATAAGCTCTCCACCCATCTTCCGTTTTGTCACAAAGAATGAATTTCAATTCACTCCCCTTGTGGGCAGCAAGAAGACGTCTCCAGAAGCGTTCACCGAAGGAATAGACTCCCCTCTGCGGTTTGATGGTCAAAGTATCATCACCTGCGAGCAGCAGAAGTCTTGACTGTCCATTACCCATGAATTCAAAGTTCATGGGAGAAATGTTGCATGGTATCGTAACATCCTTATAATCAGGGAAGATATCAGGCTGACAATCATATTGTCCGGCAACACTGATCTTATGGCCACATGATGCAAAAAGCAGCATGGAGGCAAATAAAGCAAGACATTTTCTCATGATCATTCCTTCTCCTCCAATATCTTGTAAAGTTCATAAAACTGAGACATTATCCTATGCGAAGGATTGGCAGACAGGATATCTTCCATATCACCGAGCATACCGTCATGCCTCACATATTCATCCGTTGTCGGAAGCTTGACATCAAGCTCCGGAACATTCTCCGCCCAATCCCTGTAAAAGAGGGTCTTGGCCAATATCTTCTTGTATTTTTCCGCCACCTCACGGTCTCCTGCCAGCATATTGGTCTGCACCAGCACCTTCAACTGTCGGGGATTTCGCATACCAGCTGTAACCATGTTCGCATCAAAAGCCGCCTGTCTTGCTGCGCTTACATATCCCCATGACAGATACACGCAGCTCTGGAGCGACATTCCCAACTTGATGTTCGGTATAGGAAGCATAATGCTGCCGATCTGCTGAGGGTTGTAATACCGGAATCTTTCAATGAGCTGGTTCTTCTGAGCCAAGGCAAGATTCAGGTAGCTTACCAAGTATGTAGGCTGACGGCGATCGGCAGTCTCTATGATACTGTCCCAGTCACCTTTATCCGCCCAATACTGTTCCTGCATCAGTCTGTATGTACCCTTGCTATGTACCTTGGTATAGAAATTTCCTGCAAGGTAAAATGAAAATGCCAGCCCGAGGACAGACAGCACAAGCGACATTTTGGGCTTACCTTCAAAATCCGGAAGAATTCCGGCTGCTATGATAATGACCGGAACAAGGGCCCATGCATATAATGGAAAGAAATATGTCGATGGATAATTATAATACATGAAAGGAGTAAGGGCGGCATCCCAACTGTCTGTCATGCCAGCCTTTACATATACAAATACGGTCAGTAGAAAGAAAAGAGGATATGCTGCCGCACATAAGCCCTTGAGCTTGCGCGACATGACCTCAAGTATGAATGCGGAAACCGCAAATACCACAGCGACGCTTCCTGCAGCATGATAAAGGAGAGGCACCGCCACAATGCCTGCTGCAAGACGCATTCTCCATTTATCCTGAGGGATGGAGACATACGCATATAGTGCAAGCAGGACGAGAAGGAAAGCGATATGACCGTGGAAAAGATAGTAATCATTCTCCAGGCACAAGAACAGGAAGGCGCATGGAAGAAAGGCGAATCCTGCCATAACAGCGGATGAGCCAGACTTCTGGAGCACTTTCCACAAGATCCATGCAGACAACACATACAGAATCGCAGTAATACCTGCTCCGATGTATGGAATGCACATGAACTGTGTCAGAAACGACGAAACGACCAGGGCAAATCCTCCGGTCTGCTGAAGCCTTCCCAAGATATCAGTCCAGTCATACAGGAAAAGGTCGCTGCACTCAAGATTATAGAAGCGGAACTCCTGCACGTGGTGGATTCCTAGCCACGCCAGGAGCGCAATTCCTGAATAAAACAGTATATTTCTAATTCTACCTTTCATAGTTTAATCGACATATGCCCGATAGGCATCTGCAAATTTAACTATTTCCAGTTATCATCGTCATTAATCAGAGATATCTTTTATAAATTTAGTTGGTTCTGTATGAATATGCCCAATACGTATCCGCATATTTCTTCAGAGCCTGATTTCCCCTTCCTGCATTCATCAGAGCCACATAGTCATTAAAGCGGCGGATCGTATCCTGACTGATGGTATACCCCTGGATTGCGGAAGGATCGACCATGCTTATCAATACAAGAGCCTCTTCGTAAAGACGTGGGATAGAAGTTCCGTCCGGATACTGGACCTGAGCGATATAACGGAAGAGATTCTTGAACTTGTCACCCTCTTCATCGGCCAGAAGAGAACAAAGCAGAAGGTCAGCGTATTTCTTGTTGTCGCGATAGCGGTCTACCATCGATGATATGGTATGGGTGAAATCCGAGATGGTAGCCTTGTATTCGTCATGAATGTATGCCGGCTGCTCATTCCTTATGGATTCAAGCTTTGGAAGCCTTTCTTTCACCCATGCCTTATGGCATGTCGAATGGCCGAGGATGTCGACATATTTCTTTGCCAAGGTATAGTCCTTAAGCTTAATGTAAGTATCTGCAAGACGCCTTAAAGATGAGAATCCGATGCCTGGCACAGTCTGGACTCCCTGCTGATATGCCTGATGGATTACGGCATTGTGCATGTCAAGACACTCGTAGAAAAGCGCATTGCAATTAAGAGCCAAAGGGTTGACATTATCATAGAAGATGAATCCCGAGGCGCCCTGAAGTCCATATCTGAATGCATGATCAGGCAGCTGACCTGTTTCAGACAAGGCCATAAGCACATAATGACGCTTCAGTTCATTCTCCCATGAATCTTTGACGGTCACGGACTGAAGTATCTCATTCCATCGTCCGTTTTCGCCAAGATACTCCAGACGCGCAAGCTGCTCCTGCTCCTTGTTTCCTCTGTCAAGCACAGCAAGAAAATATACAGACAACGCCACAGCAGCCACCATGACTACAGGATTGAGTATCTTTAGCGTCATCAGTTTTGGCATAGCCCATCGTGGTCTCTTTATCATTGTCGCAATCAGGACGGCTAGCATTATTCCTGTAGAAACAAGCGAATACAGCACAGATTTGTAAAGAAGCATATCCCAGAACTGTCTGTAGACAAATACCGGCAGGATAAGGAATGCTATCCATAAAAGCCTTGCAGGCTCTTTGAAAAGTCGTATGACCACCACACTTATGCAGACTACCGGCCATACGGCAAAAAAGGCCTGGATTGCTGCTCCCACAGCCGGCCATTTATAAAATTGGTGAAGGAACGCGCCAAGATATCCTGGCAGACCTTCAGGAATCTCCTTGTAAAGAGAGGCGAAGTCAGGAAGAGTTGAGAAGTACGAATATCCCTCGAGCCAGATCAGGAAATAACGGTATCCGAAGAACCATACAGCCCACATGACCGCGAAAAGAAGCAAAGCTGTCAAGGCGAGAATATTGCCTGGTTTTGAAAATGTCTTTTTCATGATCTGGTGGTTATTTTTCTGGTTCAAACAATTTTGTGACTGATTTCGGAAGCTGTACCTCTCCATCTATGAATTCCGGTACATTGTATGACTTGAGACGCCACATGTTGTACCTTGGATCCTCCTGAGGAAGGAGGAAGGGCTTGTGAGGATTGCCATCCTCATCAAAATATGCAATATAAAGCTGGGTATATCTTCCATCATGGCGACGGCTGCCGTAAATCACCCACCTGCCGTCGGAAGACCATGAATGGTAGCTGTCTGCGCGGGCATCATCGTTCCATATGCTTACATCCACCGGCTGCAATGTCTGAAGATCCATCATCCTGAGATCGGCTTCTTCATGCCAGATAGGGAATGTACCATATTCTGACCATGTATAAAGAAGGTAACGTCCGTCAGCGGATATTCTTGGATATGAAGCACTTCCATTCAGTACATGGGCATTGTAAAGGGTATCGGTCTGCTCTCCGAAACGTCCTGTAGACGGATCAAAAGGCACTCTCAGAAGATGGTAATGGACTTCTTCGACTTCATTTGGAACATCCTTCGCCATTGCAGATGCAAAATAAAGGCTTTTACCATCCGGGGCCCATGCCGGGAATGTCTCAAGAATATCTTCCGTCATGAATCTGGGATCGGTCAGAACATCCCCACTCTTTGTATCATAAAGCACTAGGTCCGAAGCATAGTCGTAAACCTCGATAGGCTTGCGTCCATGTACATAGAAGGTCTGTCTTGTGGTATTTGACGAGAATGCTATATAACGGCCATCCGGATGCCATGCGGGATAAGTCGTATTCTTCTTTGGACCGATCTCGTTGAACTTTATCTTTGTCAGCTCGCCGTTATGATAAAGTATGGTACCTCCATTAGCTCCACGGGCATGGAACATCATGCTTTGCGAGGAGTACGACGGAAAATGGTGACAGTTGAGACATGTCTCATTGGTTGTTGCGTTCGTAACGATTGCAGATTCATCAAACGACGTCAGATCTCTCTGATACAAACCTAGCTGGCGCCAGCTTCTGTAGCCTGGTTCTATCAACCTATATGCAATCCATCCGTCTATGGCTTCTTCCGCCACATTGATTTTGAATGGACTGTAGGCGATACCTTCCGGATGTTCTTCATTCCATACGTAGACTGCGACATCAATTGAGCTTCCCTTGGCATTGGCGATAAGGCCATGCCATTTCTTTTCCGGAATGGTTATTACGGACTCTTTGCCTGTAAGTTGAAGAGTCTGTTCTCCGGACACAGAGAATACAGCCTGAATCCTGTCCGCTTCTTCGACCATGAAATTCAATGGAGCGATATTGGACGGGACGGTAGCATCGATATAATCTGGATATATAGGCGGCAACAAATCTGAGGAAGACTGAGGAGTCTGCCAGCTGTTACATCCTGTAAGGAAGATATGAAGCAGTATCAGCATGAATGCGGACACTTTTCGTATATGTATTGTCATATGATCGGTAATCGCGGTAAACGCACAAATTTTATATAATAACCGGCCATCAGCTGTCCTGATGGCCGGCATTAGTATTAATTGGATATATTACTTACCCTGAAGTCCGTCAGCAAAACCTGCATAGGTATGCTTACGTCCATAGTTAGCATCCCAGAGGCCCACAGGCTCACCGCCTCTCCAGCCAGTTCCGAGTGCTCCGCCAGCGTCAACTGTGCACCACTGAGTGATACCATACTGCTGAGGTGCAGGGATGATTTTGAGATACTGACTTACGATGAACTTGTAGAATTCAGCCATCTGCATGTGCTGAGCCTCAGTCATGTTCACTGTAGCTACCGCATTGCCGTCTGCATCTACATAACCCATATCAAGCTCTGAGATCTTCACAAGCTTGCCAGATTCCTTGAGAAGCTCGAACATCTTGATGATGTGTTCCTCCTTGCTTGCCTGAATGTCAGGGTTTGCATAGAATGAAACGTGCATCTGAGTACCGATACCGTCGATCTTGGTAACGCCGTCAGCTTCCCAAACCTCGATCCAATGGATCAAGCTCTTGAGCTTCTTGTTGTCGTCCCAGTCAGACTCGAGGTTGTAGTCATTGATGAAGAGCTTGAGCGGTGCAGTACCTGCATAGTGCTCGCGAGCCTTGTTAACAACGAGACGTACGTAATCCTCTGCACCGAGGTAATCCTGCCAATAGAAGTTTGCCGAAGGATCACCGTTTTCAGCTGACTGAAGGTCATACCAACCGTCACCATCACCGTCAACACCTGAGATAGCCTCGTTGACAGCATCCCAAGCTGTTACCTTACCCTTAGTTGCCTCCATCATACCCTTGATCCACTGATCCATGGCCTTTGTAAGGGTATCCTTCTTCTCCTCAGGAGTCTGTGGAGTGTTTCCGCCAGGAAGCTCGATTGTATAATGGTCAACGATTGTAGCACCTACTGTAGCACCTCTCTTCTCCTTAGCAATGAAGTTTGCATTGCCTGCAGGATCGTCGCAGCTGCCGTTAGCAAGAACCTCTACACCATTGAGCTTGAAGCTGAGGTTATCGAAATAATACTTGTTGGCGTTTGCGAAATCATTGAGGTTGAATGCAATGGCATCACCTGTATTCATTGATCCGTCTACCTTGCCGGATGCTGTATAGGTCTCCCACTCTGTAGTGAAGTTCACATTTCCGATGGCAGCCCAGTGGATGTATCCGCCAGGACCGACATGAGTCTGTGTACTTGCAGAGGCCTCCTTGTCGGCACGCACCTCCATAGATACCTCCCAAGAGTCACCCTCCTTCATAGGAGTGTCAGGGAAGTAGAGCCAGAACTGTGTATCCCAAGCTGCATCTACCATATCATCAGACTCGACTACGATACATGTCTTAGCGACATCCTGTGTCTTCGGAACCTCTACCCAGACATGCTGCTCATACTGGCTCACGATAGTGGCAGGATTGATTGCAGCCTTATCCTTTGCATACTCCTTTGCGAAGAAGTTCTCATTGACATTCGGATCGTCAAATGTACCGTTCACGATCTGCTCAACACCGTTGATCTTGAAGCTGACATTATCAAGATACCACTTGTTTGCCTGCTGGAAGTCATTGAGGTTGAATGCGATAGTGCGACCGCCATTACCCTCTGCAGGGATAGTACCGGAAGCCGACCAAGTTGTCCACTCAGTCTTGAATGATGGGTTACCGATAGCAGCCCAATGCATATATGCACCTGGATCACCATGGATCTGAGTGCCAGGAGCTGCTTCCTTCAATGCATAAAGATCCATCGAGATCTCCCAAGCATCGCCCTCGCTGAAAGGAGCCTGGGCAGCAATCCACAACTGTGAGTCCCAAGCGTACTCTACCATGTCTGCAGACTCGACAAGAAGACATGTACGGTCCTTGTAAATAACCTTCTCAACGAGTTCAGGAGTGTAGTCAGGGTCTACTCTGTCTGCGATGAGAGTATTGAGGAACTTGTTGTTCTGCTGTGAGTGCCATGCAAGAGTATGGCCATACACAGTGATTCCTGCCTTCTCAGCCTCTTCAACGAATGATGTCACGAGGTCGAAGTTCATCTTACCGTTGTTTCCCACAACTGATGCATGCTTCATGGCGTTTCCGGCAGTCATCTCATCGAAGTTTGAAACTGCGAGAAGATACTCCTGTCCATGACCGATGAACTTGCTTGCATCCACGCCTGCACCCAACTTGAAGTCGGGTGAGGCTGTGCGGTCTACATAGTTCTTAAGGACGTCGTATTCCTTAAGATATTCATACTGCTCCAGATATTCTGGCTTGTCCACAGGGTATTCCTTTACCTCTTCCATTGCGCAAGATGCAAGGCCTGAGACAGCAGCTGCAAGAAATAATATTCTACTATATTTCATAACTTAGTCACTTTAGATTGTTACTCCTTATAGGTAGGTACATAAGTCTCAATCTTGATCTCGCGGCTGCGTGATACGAGAGTATCCCTGACTGCAAACTGCTTCTCGCCGAAGTTTACTGTATAGTCAAGATAGATACCGTCGCGGTCCTTGTTGCCCCATGCGAGCTTCTCACCGTCCTTTACATACTTACCTGTACCGCTTGCTGTAATGCCATCGGTAGCAGAAGATACTGTACAGTTGCCGCTTGCATCGAATGTGAGCTTAACGTCACAAGTCTTTGAAACGACTTCTGTTCTCTCCTCTACTCTGCTGCCGTAGCCTACACCGATTGACTCAAGCTGTGACCAGCTCATCCAACCAGTCTTGTCCTGATTTTCGAAGTCACCGTTTGCGATAAGGTTAACATCGGAACCTGCCTCTGTCAAAGAAACATTGTCAAGCATCAATGTGCCTTCGATGTCACCGAAGTTGAATGTAAGCTTCTGATAAACATCCTGATCAGGATTGATAGTCATGACTGTCTCCTTCCACTCTGTAGTGAATCCCATACCATGGTTATAGTTCTGGGCGCTTCCGTCAGCTGACTGAAGGAACACGCTGCACCAGTCGTACTGAAGGGTTGCCTTTGCCATACACTTGAATGTATATGTCACGCCAGCCTTCATAGGCTCAGCGAGGCTATACCATACCTGTGATCCCCAGTTAGCATCCTGCTTTGTGGTATTTGTCATATGGAGACCATAACCTGCATCACCTACGATAGTTTCTGTATATGTATTGACTACATTGGTTGAAACAGGGATAGTAACAGCGTCAAGAGACTCGGTTGTAAGATATACGACCTCATCATTCTCGATATACTGTCCGTGACGAACCACTGTACCAGCATCCTGACCTGTGATCACGTCAACACCGCGGCGAAGCCAGCTTCCATCCCACTGGTTTACGTACTTGATACCGTAGAGTGTATAGTCCATAGGCTGTACATTCCACAAAGCCGCATTCGTACGGATAGGAGACTCACCCTCGATAAGCGGAGTACCAGTCTTGATCTGGTCTGCACCCTTGATGATGTTTGTCATCACAACTGGAATCACATACGTATTCTTGATAGCATCCGGATCAGCGAAGAACGCATCGGTAAGAGTTACCTCTACACCGCCCATATGGGTACCTGCATAGTCAAGCTTATCAGAAGAAAGAGTATAATAGCTCTCAGGCATAGCCTTTACAGGTGTGCCGTCAGGATAATATACGTTGTCTGCCAAAGAGTTGTCAACATCGATGCCGATAACAACATCCTTGCCCTTGTAGGAACCACCTATGGTACCATAGATGATGCACTTGTGCTGATTGTCAAGCGAAGTGTCGAAAGTCTCAGACTCGCCGAGCACGATGGTACGGACCGGCATCTGATATGCAAAGTACGCTGAAACGCCACCCTCATAATCAGGGAAGATCTTCTCCTGGTTATGGCAAGATGCAAGACCGGCAAAGACTACACCCGCAGACAAAATCCTAAAAATATTTCTCAATTTCATAATATTCTATCTTTAATGTCTATATAACATGTTACCAACCAGTGTTCTGATCGAGGTTGCTCCACTTCTGTACTTCACCGTCAGGAATAGGGCCATAGTACATATAGTCCTTGTAGTTACGGGTCTCAACATCAATGATATTGTACTTGAGATTTCCGGCTACCTGAGTTACGTCCATTCCCTTTACAGGCTCGTTAAGGTTGAGCTCCCAACGTCTCATATCCCAGAAGCGCTTGTTCTCGAAGCAAAGCTCGATACGACGCTCGTTACGGATAAGTTCACGCATCATGTCTGGATTGCCTGCGCATGTCTCGAGGTAAGGGTCATTTCCACCTACACCGATACCTGCACGCTGACGGATCGCCTTGATGACATCATATGCGCTGTAGCCGTTAGAACCTGTGCCCTTTGGTCCCCATGCCTCGTTTGCAGCCTCTGCATAAGCGAGGAAGATCTCAGTGAAACGCATGTATACAGGATAGTGATACTGTGCGAGCTGAGAGGTCGAGTTAGGGTTGCAGTCGTCACGGAGAAGCTTGCGGAGATAGTAACCGGTACGTGTTGAGTTTGCAATCTTGTTGAGACCGTTGTCATCAGCCGAGTATGAACCTGTGATGATCTCTGTCTCACGATATACTGTACCGTTGTACATGATATACTCGCTCAGACGTGGGTCACGGCCAGCATATGGATCATTTGCCGAATAACCGCTTCCTGTCGCATCGATAGGATAACCGTTTGCCATAGGGAATGCATCTACGAGGTTCTGTGAAGGGTTGATGCGTCCTCTACCGTAAAGGGTTGGAGGGAAGTTGTCAAGCTCCTGAGAAAGACCGAAGTCATAGTCATCAGTTCCATCGCTCTTGTTACCTCTCCAGATGATCTCCTTAGGGTTTGAACCTGAACCGAGGCCATCAATCTCTGCCTTCTGCATGTACCAGAGGTGTCCCTTAGGATCCATACCTGCAACACCGCCTACGAATGAGAGAACGTCAGCTGCAAGGTTTGCTGCCTCTTCAGAAGAAACCTCAGTACCTTCTCTGAAAGCAGGGCTTGATGCGAGGAGAGCTGTCTGTGCCTTGATTGTCTTACAGATGAGACCGTTCATCAGACCACTCTTTCTGAGACCGAACACAGTGTTGTAGTCTACGAAGTTCGCACCTTCCATGCTCTTGTACTTTGCTGGAAGATCATTGACGTTAGTCAGGTCCTTATATGTAAGCGGAAGGAGCTCGATAGCTGCCTCTACGTCAGCGTAGATCTGCTCGACGCAAGCCTGGAATGAATCTCTTGACTTGTTGAAATCAGTGCCCGGACCCTCAACATAGTCGATTACAGGAACACCAAGAAGCTGATCACCTACCCAGCCACCATGGTTTCTGATGAGATAATACATGTTCAATGCACGAAGAGCATAAGCCTGTCCACGTGCGTGATCCATGAACATCTGCTGCTTGAAAGGAGATGCAGACCACTTTACAGTCTCTACATTCTCAAGGAACACATTAAGGTACTGGATAGTAGCCTTACGTGCAACCCACTGAGACATAGGGTCGTTTGACGCAGTCCATGAACCCTGTGCCATCTTACGGTAAGAGTTCTCAAGGTCGTTGGTAACAGCATCGTCAGTTGCGATGTCAGTAGTACTCTTGGTCTCGAAAGGGAGGTTAGCGTAAGCATATCCCAAGATACCCTGAGCACTTGACGCATTCTGGAAGACCACGTCCGCAGTCTGTGCATTTTCCACAGAAGGCTTGAAGAGGTCATCACATGCGCTGAATGTGGTTACCAAAGCCACAAATGCTATAATGTTTTTGAGTTTCATTGTTCTCTGGTTTAAATGTTAGAATCCGATCTTTACTCCAAGATTGTAGAAACGAGTCTGAGGAGCAGATCCTACGTTCATTTCCATATGCTTGCGCTCCTTTGCAATTGTTGCAAGGTTGCTGCCGCTGATGTAAGCTGAGAAGCCCTTGATCACCTTGTTGTTCTTCAGTACTGACTGAGGCATATCGTATGTAAGCTGAACCTTTGCAAGGTCAATACGGTTTGCCTTGTACATCCAGAAGTCTGAAGTCACGAAGTTGTTGGCACCCTCAGAAACTGTAAGACGTGGATAAGTTGCTGTTGCAGCTGTCTCAGGAGTCCAACGGTCACGTACGATCGCTGAATACTTGTCCTGGTCGTCGATCCAGTAGTATGAACTGTCCTTCACGCCATATGCACCGTAACCAGCTGTTGCGAGAGCAAAGAGAGTGAAGTTCTTGTACTTGAGGGTAAGGTTAAGACCCATTGTGAGTGGGTTACCATACCAACCGCCCTTGGCAAGGAAGATCTGGTCGTCTGAATTGACAACGCCGT
>JAEIGA010012208.1_pt1 | contig 13034 bp, 15 predicted proteins | sample 9270691 | NCBI WGS metagenome assembly JAEIGA01 (sample SAMN17057246, study PRJNA624740) | gut metagenome | biome: biome; isolation source: fecal sample | host: Bos grunniens | place: China: Xizang | collected 2019 | reverse complement strand
CGCGCGGAAATGCTCATAGAAGCCCAAATTTTACTTTCTAACAAAAGAAAAGGTCTATGCGACCCTTTCTTCCAACCACTTAAGTGTAGTACCACTTTCATTATTCATTCTGATTTTAAGACCGCCACCTTTTGAATTTGATTCGTGACCAAGATGGCAAAACCTATGAACAAACTGTGAACGCTTAACTTATTAATAATTTGTTCATAATTGCGACGTCGCAACCTGCTCGCTTTAACGCTTTAATACACTAAAGTAGCAAGATAAAAATAATCGAGTGTTCAGAAATTCTAAACACCCGATTTCTTTAGTTGCAATATCGCAACTTAATCATCACTTGATTTTATTAATATTACTACACAAATAATTATAGTAATGATTATAACTTTTAACATAGCTACTAACATGATTTATCACCGCCTTACCACAAGTCCATTATTGATTTTCCAGTTTCTTACAATTTCTCCAACCTCGTTATTACAATAGAAATCATTTTTGGTTTCTATTAATTTGATGAATAGTTCATGTCGTTTTGTTGGTTTTTCTCTACAACTATGACAGTGTAGTAAATTACTGTCAGCCCTATCAGTATATAGAACTTCCATTTTATCACGGTCATAGTCCTTAGTTTGCAAGTAAAAGAACACAAACAAGTGAACGTTATGTGTATAATCGTCAACATATCTGACCACTTCACCATGAACCAATGCACCGTTAAAGTCTATATATGCATGATATAGTATATCTTCTTTTTCATAATCCACTGGACAGTGAGGATAACTGTCAGTTTCCCAAAGTCCAGTAGTTATCATATCCAGTCTAGGGTTATCAAAAGCGAAGTATTTACTTACCTTTTTAGTAACTCCACTCATAGCACAATATTCAACAGCTACAGTTAACTTATCGTTATTGTATCTATATAAATCAATTGTACCTTGTTTTTGTTTAGTTATATTAGTCAATCCCATTTCAGCGAAGTAAGGACAATACTTATTAACTGTATTAGCAACCATGTAAATAGTTGTCCCGTCCCTATTTCTAAGTATACTCGATAGTAACTGACTGAAAATTATAAACTCGTCTTTAAGGTAAAAACTTCTTGTCAAGAACTCGTCAAAGAAAATAGTTTCAAAGAATCCGTTATCTGCACCCTTTGCACTCTCCCATGTGTTAAGTGAAAAACATTTAATTATACTCGTTTCTGATATATCTGTTATTTCATCTTTTTCATTTCTAGCACAAAGCCAAAATTCTTTATTATAGTATTTAATACTATTGAACCTGCCTCCCGATAACTTCACTATTAACGGTAAATGTGGTGTTAATAATTCACCAAGATTTCGCGGTGTCAAGTCCTCTTTGAATCTTCTTATATATGCAAGCCTTGCACCGTGGTCAAAATATTTCTCTATTGCTTTTTTCTTGATTATATCGTATGTTTTACCGTTTGACCTCTCACCAATAATGACATTGTATGTTGCATTATAAGAATCAATCTTCTTACAACTATAAAACTGAGATTTGTTAAATATACTTTTCATAGTAATTTACCCCCTGTTGAAAATGCACCAGTACGTAAAATTTTCATTCTGTTTTCTATAGGCTCACCACTTATTGTAACACCGTCAAGGAACTTTTGAAACTGCTTTTCTATACTTAAATTATATTCTTGTTCTTCAAGGTGTATATAGTGTGTAGCTTGACAATTGCTTACATTCCCTAAATAATCAATAACATCTATATCATAATATTCATCAATATAAGTATGTGTTGATTTTCCAGTGTACTCAGGCGGTATTCTCATACCCTTTCTAAAGAACTCAAAGCCACCATATTCCATTATATAAGGTAAAGCTTTATTTTTATTAAGTCCTGCCACTGTCAAATGATATTCTTCTTGTTGCGATGTCGCAACTGTAGTATACATATATCGTTTTGCACCTAGTGTTTTGAATTTATTATATACACCCTCAAACTCCCAGTTTCCTAAAACTTTCAATTCACCTTTAATTGTATAAGCTTTGAAACTGTTTAAATCTATTCCATGATACTCCATAGCCTTAGTCATATCAATTTCATTCTGATTATTGTATTCTTCAATGATTGACATATGTTCTTGATAATCTTGAATCTTTACAGAATCAGTATCACAATATGCAAATCCGTCAAGTTCTTTTGAGTTATCTTCAATCTTCATTATTGTTTGTCTTAGAAAATGTCTAGCCCAAGCAGTTACCCAAACACCCCATTGATACAATAGAAAACTACTATAAGAATTTCTATATTCTTCAAGTACTTCATTAAGGTGTTGTATTTCTTGGTCAATGCTTAAATTTTTATAATCTTCCCATTTATCAGTATATACAGCGTTTTCATTAGCTATATTGGTTACGCACATTCCGTAAAGTCCATTGATGTGCTGTTTACTTTTCATATATAAAGCTTCCTCTAATTCACCTTTTAGTCCTTTTAGTTCCGTTTTATCTTTAAATAGTTTTAAAATGTAGTTAATAAATGGTGTAGGTAAATATTGATAATCTGAATAATAAAAATCAATTAATTGTCTACCCTCGAAGTCATAAAATTCTATAAAATCTTTATAGTCTATATCTGTCATATATGTTGTTATTTTTTCTCCCTCGACTACACGTCCGTTATCAATTACTATAGAATCTTTTTTATATGTCTCGCATTTACTTAAACTTAATGTATGGTGGTGTCTTTTAGCTGTTATCTTATCAAAAGCTATTTTAAATACACACGCTTTACTATTTAATAAACTTTCAAACATTCTAGTCGATACTAATTTTATTCTTTTAAATTCTTTAGGATATTTACATTTAACCATAACAGCAGGATAACTACTAGCAAAATCAAAGCTACCAACATTTTTTAACACTTGTCTTACATGAATATAATTAGCATGGGTATCACCACCTGCAAAAGCTTTATGCAAACATATAAAACAATCAGTATCAGGTGTTGACTTTTTAATCATGTATTTATATTTACCCTTATTGCAATTATCGAAAATGTATTGCCGACAATCTCGTCTTATATATCCAGTTTGTGTTAATGGTATCTTAGTTATTTTACCGTCATTCTTTGCTATTTCTTCTTGAATCCAATAATGCAAAATTAGTACATCATATTCAGCATACTTTAATTCATATTCAGTTAAAGGTGTTTCACTGTGTCTTATCAATTTATAATCATATTCTTCACCGTCTAATTTTTCTATTTTAACACTTTTCAAATTCTTAGCAAGGTTAGACAATTTTAAACCCGATATTGTATAGCTACAATGAAATTCTATGCAACTATTTGTATCAAAACATTTCATAGGCTTTAATCGTGTACGCGCGAATACTTCTGTAAAATTGCATATATCCCTAAAGAATTGAAATTCATATGCTAGATTGTGTACAAACATCATTAACCTACGTTTACTTGTAAGGAAATATCTTAATTTCAATCTCTTGAATATCTGTTGTAATTCACTTAGGTATCTACAATAAATTATGTTACCACATAAATTTACAGTCATTAAATAGGGATATGCCCTTTTTTTACCCTCGTGATAAAAAGAACTTACTTCAATATCAACAGCGAAATCACTATTCAAATACCATTTCTGATTTGAACCTTTTACAGATTCTAAATCAGGTAGACTATTAAAATCGAAATCAGTCCAGTATATCATAAGTATACACCTTGCTTTGTAAAATCAAATTTAATATCATGGTTTTCTAAATCTTCTGGTCTAACTCTAGCAAATTCGTCTAATAAATAACCGTGGTCTAATCCCATAGTTGAATCAACAGCTTCACTAAATCTTTGTTTAACTTCTTCGATTGAAAAACCTTGGTTTAACATATTCTCTGTCACTTGTAAGGTACTTGTATCAGAGGGGTCAAAAGTTTCACCTAAAAGTGACTTTGCATACAAGAAAAAGTCAGCCAAATCTTCTGCTATGTATGTTCTTCCCTCTCCACCATTTTCAATTTTGTTCTCTTGGTACTTTTCCATTTTCTTAGCTATATCAACCAATTCTTTATATTCATCAAAATAGTCTTTAGAATCTTTTATAAATTCACGCATCATTTTCATACGTGAATCCATAACTTTCATATTTAATCTTGACGTGCCGACTTTAAATAAACCACTTTTATTGACTATTGTCTTATCGTGAAATGTAGCTCCATAATCATCCTGTAATATAAACATTTTGCCCGAATCATTGAACTTTGATATTATTTTATTTGCCCTGTTTGCTAAACTTTTGAACTCTCGTTCTAACTTTTTCCTACCTTTCATTTCGTCACACTCCAATCATATCTGAGTTGCGGTGTCGCAACTCAGATAAACACTCCATTATTCATTAACTGTTCTATCTCCCTCTTTTCGGTATCAGTTGCAACTATAATATCAGTCTTATAGTTTTTACACTGTACATATCCTGAACACTCTGACAGCTTAACATATGTTGTTGACCTATTCTGACCGAGAGTTTCGTGATATCCATAACCGTCTTTGAACATCTTAGGGATTTTAGCAATTACTCTAGGGAATGGATAACAAGCCATACTAGCAAGACCGCCTACTGACGGACTTATCATTGAATAGTGCTGTGTGTAATTTCCCATAATGCCGTTAGGAATGCTACCGATAGCACTACCTAAAATAGCACCGCCAACACCGCCTACCATACTGCCGACAGCGCCACCTATTAAACTAGCACCTTTACCCAAGCTAGACAAAACGTTTGTTAACATATTTCCCTGCATTCTACCATAGTTAGTATTGATAGGAACATCAACACCAAGCATGACACGACTGTTCATTACAAGTTGACTGTTAATATATACATAGTATTCACCAGTACCATTAATTAAATCAACATAAAGCTCAATTTTTATTGCACTGTATCCTCTAATGTCAAGAGGATATGTGCCCGACATAGGCAAATATAATGAATAGTCTATACTTTCAATTTCCCATGCTTGTAACGGATTCACTTCAATTATAGGAAAACTATATACACCGAATGAGCCTGCTAATAAATTAGCATTTGTTGTCAGGGTATATCTTCCAAATGCTTTTATATCTGCGGTTGAACTTGACATTACACTATTCCAGCCATAAGCACTGAAATAACTCAGGCTAGGAACTGAGAACGGAAATACTTTACATGATAAGAAACTATCAAAAACATTTGCTCCGTATAATTTTGAAATGATATTTGCTTCATCCTCATCAAAAACAGTTTGGTCATTAAGTGTAGCTAATGCGGCACTTAACTGTTGACTGTTTATGACAAATGCACGTCCCGACATTGATGATGTTATAACGCTATTAGCAAAACTACCACCTATACCGCCACTCATATCATCGTCATTAAACTGGTCTTTTATACCGCCTTTATTAGCATAACTAAAACCATTCGGGTAGTTAGTCTGAGAACCGCCAATTACTAAATCACCACTATCAGAACTTGATTCCATGAACCAAGGATAAATCCAAGGATAACCGTCATTAACACCTGTTTTTATTCTCCACATATAGTCAGGATATCTATGTGATGAATCAGAAGTCCATGACGTTTGCCAAGATTCTAACCAACCATTTAACGCGGGATAACCCTCATTAACATCTTCTTGAATAAACCAAGCCATTTTAAACACCTACCTTTAAGTTGCGATATCGCAACTATGATGCAATATTAAAACCGATACTTGCAAGATATTCAGCATCACGCATTTGTGCATCTGTTACAAGTATATGATGTTCTGTACTTTCAAGCGGTTCAGCGGTGTTTAATTTATCAGCGTTTATAATATTTACCATGTCGCCTTGTGTACCGAATATTGTTTCTATTGACGATATGTCATGCCCATTACCCAAAGTCACATTAATACAACAATCGGATATAACTCCGCCAAAATATCTATAGTCACCTGTTGAGGCTTTTATTAAACCTTTCAAATAACAAGTATCAAGATTAGCTAAAATAAATCTTGAGCCTGAAATGTCACGTAGTTCACAGTTATCAAAATTTATCCAACAATATCTAAACCTTGGTGAATTAGTAGCTGTTTCGCCTGCTAATTGAGCTTTAGATTGATTAAATGTTATCATATAGTTGTTGATTAACACACTATTTGAATAACATCTTATCGGTGCATAAACAAATCTGCCTTGTAATACTCCTGTATTGAATATTATATCAGTATTATTAACGAACTGAAAATTGAATATAGCCCCTGCTTTGGTCATATTACAGTTAAGAAATGATAAATTATTGACTCTTAAATGTTGAGCGTATACATTGAAAATATTAGTTCCCTGACGAATTAATGTATTATCAAAATTATATATAGCATGATTGTTACCGTTGATTGTACAGTTAGTTGCATAGTTTGCACTGGGTACTCTAATAGATTCTTGAATATCCAAGAATACATCATTATAATCTAAATCGGCCATTATATCAATAGTATCTTCATCCGTCAATGATGTTAGTGCATTAATAAACTGATTCATATTTGATACATTATAATTAGCCATTTCTTCCTCACTTTCTGTTGCGATATCGCAACTATTTCATAACAAGTACAATACTATGTCCAGTCTGATTGAACATTGTAAATATTGAATCTGAACTAGACAGACCTAAAACATCATAATCCTGTCTGAACGGATAGTCATTATGTAACATATCGTAGTTATCAGAAGTATCAGAACTTTTGTCTGATACAGTCACCCATGATGATGATGATAAAATCTCATTTCTGAATGTCATTAATACATCACACTTTGAATGGATTATCATTCTACCGCCTGTTGTATAATCAACACTGGTTATATAATAAAACCGTGATGTAGCACTACAGAAAAAATAATTACTGTTCTGAACAATGTCAGAAGTTTTCATTAAAAAATCGGGTGTTAGAGAATTTTCTGTTTCTTTTAAGATAACATTGTCTATCTCTCCAACATCCGATAAGTAATTTTGTTTGTCTATTCTGTTCGGGGTGGCTGATTGTTTGTAGAAATGTAACTTCATTTTCTCACCCCTAGTATTTCATATATTTTTCTTATTCCGTCAAGCCTTGAATAAACCCCTATAAATTCTGTGTTATCCTTTAGTGACATTATAACGTTAAGTAACTTTTTCTTGTATTCCTGATTTGGTATAGTCTTGTACAGAACATAAATTTTGTCACGCGGAATATACTTAAAAATTCGTGTTACTTTATCGGTGTGCTTGACCATGAACTTTGCGATTTTAAGGTCACTTTCATTAAGTATAAATGCCATGTTAATTACCCCTTTCACCCTTTCGGGTTGCGGTTGCGATATCGCAACCGCAGTTTTGAATTACTTTGATTTTGTTTCTGTTTCGTTGATAGCATCAACAAGTAGTCTGTTTTCAGAATTTGCCGTGCTGTTCTGTGTGGTAGCAGGTGTACGGATTGTGAACACAACTACATTCTCAGCAAGGTCATTCAGATATCTTGCATTTACATAGTGAAAGTAGTTGTAGAATCTGCCTTTAGCCGCATAATTACCAGTTGTCTGATTATCTTCCATGCATACTGCACAAGCATCACGGTCAAAGATAATACCAACTACACCCGAAGTTGCTACAGTAGCACCTGTTGAAGCTGTCTTTACATTGATACCTGACAGAATATTGAAGTTGAAAGATGTATCTGTTCCTGAACCCTGCCAGTAAGGAACTGTTTCAAAAGAATCACCAAGACTTACAAGTTCATTATGGAATGTGTCAGATTCCATGAATACCTCAGCACTTGACTTGAAGTAGTCAAGAAGAATCATTTTAGCATCCTTTGTAGGTGTAAAGTTAACATAATCTTCCTCACCGAAAAGTGTACTGGGATTTTCTATCATTTTTCTGTACTTCATAATCTGAAATACTGCAAATTTTAGGAATGCCGCATTGAACATAGCCGCATTCGGAGTAAGGGATGTTCCTGCACTTGCGTTATACATAGCAAGCAAATTTATGTCCTTATTACGTGCTATCTTCTCGGCTATCAGATTATTGATTGTTCTTCTTATCAGATTGTCTTTGCTTATTGCAAGTTTCATCTGCACTCTGTTTTCAATTGCAGATATCAGTCTACCCATAGCACTTGCCGAAGTGAACGCTGATTTTAGTGTTTTCTCAGGGAGAGAAATCTGTGTCATAAATACAGTGTAGCTATCGAAGTACTTACTTGACAGTGTAGCAGGCTGATACTCGAACTGTTCGGGAGTGTCACCTCTGTTGAGTTCCCATGTAACATCGTCCTCAAGTTCATTTACAGATACTCTTATTTTCTCCATGATTGAACCGTATTCCCATGAATCGCGCTCAATGTTTGGTGCGGTTGACTTGTAAGTTCTGTCTACAACTACAACCCTACCTACTTTGTCGATAAGTTTCTTACCGTAAGATTCAAAGAAGTTTGTCAAATCATTCTGACCCTCTGTAAGCTGTGTGCCTACTTCAACGATGTTTGACAAGTCCTCGTTTACACTTGCTATAGCAGTTTCGCCAAGCATCTCAGAATTAATCTGATTAAGAAGTGTAGCCACCTGATTAATTTTCATACTTTATTACCTCGCTTTGCGTGTTAGTTAGTTGCGATATCGCAACCTTATTATTGTACTACAATATAATGATAATAATAAATTATTTTACCAAATATCTTCAAGTGTTGACAGACATATATCATGTGCAACGCTATGAAAATATAAGTCGAGAATGGTATTCAAAGCAATTTCTCTTTGCTGTATTTCTGCCAAAGATAAATCACTATACCACTCATTTCCTGAACCGTCTGTCTTATCTGTTCCTGTTTTTCTATCAGTTTCTGTGGTGTTGTATGTTGTGGTGTCTGTTTTAGCGGTTGACTTGCCGTAAGTGATAGAGTTTGAATTTGAGTTACTGGACTGTGAAGTTTGGTTATCATTGTTAACAAATTCATTACTATCATATGACGTTACACCGTTGGTTATAGTTTCACTTCCTGAACCTGAACCCTGTGAAGTGTCTGAACCGCTTAGAGTTTCTGAACCTGATTCTGATTCCGTACCTGTCTTAGTTAGAGTATTAGTTACGTTAGGTGTTTGAGTATCTCTGTAGTCGTACTTTTTGTGATATCTATACAATGGAGAAATCTCCATTGAATCCGTTATAGTCTGAATAATTCTGTTGAATTTTTCAGTGTTAGCAACATCATGATTTTTCCACATAAATCTAATACGTGATGTTATTGTGAATAAATCAGGATATCTTATTGATAGAGGAATACAACAATTTCTATAACCGAATACTTCACGGAAATATTCAACTATTTCATTATATGTGAAATACTCCATTAACGATTCGATTATTTTACTGTTCTGTTCCGTTGGTATTATGTCCTGCTGTTGAGTTATTTCAATATGTTTGAAAAGTATATCAAAAGTGGGGTACATACCATGTTTGTATTTATTTGTACATCTTGTGATATAGTCATTTGTCAGGTCAACGTCGTAATTACTCATTAGAATCATCACCGTCCTTTTCAGGTTGCGGTGTCGCAACTTGACCCTTTTCGATGTCCTCTCTGTTCTCAAATCCAGCTAAAGCATGTTCTTCACCGTACCTACGAACATTAAATTTAATGTCAGTGCCGTACATAGAGTTGCACATATCAACACCCTTTTTAACATTCTTTTCGATATCGTCTATCAAAGTGTCCATACATTCGGCGTTTAGTGCTACCTCAGCTTGAACAAGACGTTCACGTTTTAGATTGAAGTTAGAGTTTATGCCGAGTTCCTGTAGAAATGTACTCCAAATGAATTGGTAGTTCTCTATCAACTGTTGCATACTTTCCGCAGGTTTAGCAGATACAAGAGGATTAACTGTGAATGTGTCTTGAAATTTTGAGTTTACTACTTTATACGGTTTGCCCTCATACATACCCTTTAATGCCTGTTCTGCTGAGTTTGCTGTTGCTTCATTGTCAGCATGAGCTACAAGCATTAAACGAGTGTTTTTCTGTGCGATGTTCAGTGAAAGTTGATTGTCAGCTAATAAGGATGCTGTACTGTCAATCAGTGCTGATAAACCGCCGTGTAATGAGAGTGGGTCAGTGTCCTCTGAGGTTAAGAATATTACAGCTATGTCTTTGTTTATTTCGGGATTGCCTGAACCTAAGACAGGATTTGCGTAAATGAATTGTGTTGGTTTGTAGTATTCGTTTATCTCACCACCGACATTTCCTCGGACGGTATATAAACCGTCCGAAATTTTTATAATGCCGATATGACCTGACATTAATAGTTCAGTTGTAAGATAGTTTTCGTCAAACGTTTCGGGTAAATTCTCCCATTCAAACACTGAACAAGCTGTGTTTATGAGTTTCTTCTTAAACCTTGTAAAAAGTAGGTCATATGTCAGTGGTAAGAGGTTTAATTCCTTAATTTTATATTGCATTTAAACCCCTCACTTTCGTTTACTTGACTTCGATAACTTTGAACTGATAGAAAGTTCTGTCAGATTTTGACTGACTTGAAATAGGCTGAAGTGTTATCTCTGACGCGCCGTCACAAAATACATCTATAATCATGTCAGTGCATTCGATAAGAGTTGTGGAAGTGAATCCATAAATATCACCGTCAATTGTCTTGACTGCACCTATAGGCTTTACTTCACCTGTTGAAGTGTCAACAGTGTCATATATGATAGCACCTGTTATTGTTATCGGGTGGTCAAGTTTCTTGATATCCCTAGGGACTGAAATCATATTTAGTTTATCAATTGCGTTGAATCCGTGTTCCTGCTTGATTGTTACGTTTGCCATTTAAATTTCCTCTTTTCTTAAAATTGACTTTTGACGGTTGCGATATCGCAACTAGCTAATGAATGAATCGTGCGGTGCTAAGATGTATACCAAGATTGACCATATTGTTATTGAAATGTAACGCTTTATAAGAACCGCACCGCACAATTACAACAAATGTACGAGTTAATTATATAGTTTAGGTATGATTGGCTTATGAGTATTTAATAGTACAACGGAATCACGTCCTTTTATTAAAGTTGAACCCTACTAGAGGAATCGAACCTCTACATAACCATTATAGGGTGGTCAATAGACCTTGACGAAATGAGTTATTTGTGGCTTTTCAGCCGAGGTGCATGGTGGGAATTGAACCCACCAACCGCCTGATTACGGTATGCACTCTAGGAGTAGTAATAAATGGTGTTGAAAAATGCTATTTTGAAAGTTTATACATATATTCCTCTATTATTGACAGGTCATAAGTGTCAATAGCTTTAACGAGTAGTATATATTTATCCTTTGATATTAACTCTAATGTCAAGAGTGATTTTGCCATGCCGTAACACTCATGCCTGTTGTATTGAGCTAACTTGTATTCTATGGTGTCCTTATACATATCTTTAAATCTGCGTGCTTTTATCATGTAGCAGTATATATCGGCAATTACAGCGTGTAGTAATGAATAGTCCATGTTGTCACCTCATTCTTCTACATATCTGATTAAATCAAATACTTCGGTATAGTCAGTCACTTTTCTAAGATTTCTTATTGTGTCTGACACACGCACTAAATTGCCATTAAGTTCGTGTATCACTCTGTCAACCCTAACAATGACCAAGTCTGAATGTGATAGTACTAAATAGGATTCTTCGTATTCAGCACAATAGTCAATTATAGTTTCAAAGGGTGAATCACCCTCTGTAATTACTTCGTTACAATTGCTATCTCTTAACTGATACTTTACAACTGTTTTCATTTGATTTACCTCATTTCGTTTAATTTATTTGTTGCGGTGTCGCAACTGATATCCACGGCAGGGAGTTGAACCCTGCCAAACCGCCTGTCGGTGTGAATTAGAATCTTATTGTGACCTTTTCCATAGGTGCTTTGTCTATAGTGTCAATGTGAAGCTGAGTTCTAAGGAAGTCAGTGAAGTTGATAAGACCTTTCATTGATGTAATTTCGGCATGATGCCATGAGTGCTTATCATCGAGAATGATAGTCCAATCATCACCAACAATCTTATCAGGTGTGGTTGCTCCGTCACCGTTGACTTTTTCAAAAGTAGGTTCAGGGATTATAGTTTCAAACTTTTCTGACTTTTCGGACTTTTCAGTCTTTTCAGTCTTTTCAGCGGTTGCGGTGTCGCAACTTTCCTCGGATTTATCAGTCAGTGCCTTTTTAGGGTTGAGTATTTCACGTATTTCCTTGACTGTCATTAAAGGATTGACCTGTGCAAGCTGTTCGTCACTTGCATTTCGCAGTTCCATAAGCTGAGATATCTGATAAGCTGAATAGGTATCGTCAGACAGAAAACGTTCCGCAACCTTGACGAGTTTTGACCCAGTGGCTTTATTAATACCAAAGTAGTTTGTACAAAAGTCACTGAAATTGTCAGCGCATACTGTGAAAAGTTCCTCGTTCTTGATTTTGAGCAGGGTGCGTGCTACCTCGTGACTAGACTTACGTCCCTGTGCAATCTGGTCACGGATGTATAATACGTCCTTGTTCAGAAGTTCGTTGCCTGTGTCTGCTACTGTGATAATATTGTTCATGAGTTCCATATTGAACCGCCTTTCTGTTGCGATATCGCAACCGTAAAATTTTGATTTGGAGAGTTTTCTATGTCCCTCTCACTATACTTATTATACCATACTTTAAAGGATTTGTCAAGAAAACTTTTATTTAATTTGTTTTCTCATTTAACTTGTTGCGATGTCGCAACCGATTTAGTTAAGTCATTTAACAAATGCCTTTACTCAGTGATTTCGGTTCAGTTCCCTGTCCCTTTCACTATATATAGTATACCACATTTCAAGGCAAATGTCAATGAACATATTGTAAATTGTATATTAATTATTTAATAATATGTTATTATAGTTAATCTATTCATAATTTGTTCATAATTACAATATTTGTTAAATGGGGAGAACTTATTAACATTTTGTTCATAGTTTGTTCACATAGTAT
>JAEIGA010012207.1_pt1 | contig 13035 bp, 8 predicted proteins | sample 9270691 | NCBI WGS metagenome assembly JAEIGA01 (sample SAMN17057246, study PRJNA624740) | gut metagenome | biome: biome; isolation source: fecal sample | host: Bos grunniens | place: China: Xizang | collected 2019 | reverse complement strand
TTTCCTACGTGATTGTTTCTCTGCCTTTCGGCGAATGGCTGAAACCGTGGCTGATTTCGGAGATCATGAACAATGGATTTCTTTTCTGGCTGACCCCCATCCCCGAGGGTAAACTCTATGTGAATCTGGAATGCTTAGTATTGTATAATCCTGATCCTGCTCTTTGATCCTTAACCAGACATCTTCGTACCAGTTGCACTTCAATTTTATCTCTCCGTAAAGATCTTTTAAATGATACTGCCAATCTCGGATAGCAGAAGATGGAGTGTCCAGAATGATATGTGACAGATATAATTCTATTAAAACTCCCCAATCCTGAGCCTCCTGCTGATTTAGATCTATATTATGCTCAGTTGCATAATATAGCAGTGCCTGGCCAATTTTTTGATGACTTTTCATGTTGTAAAGCTAATGAAAAATGCTAAAATACCCTTGAGTGTATCTTTATTTTTCAAATTAGCTTATTTTTAAATCTATATCTATATAAGGTGATTAAACTTTTTTCAACTAATTATATCAAAATATAACAATGCATGCAATTATGAGAAAAAAGATTCAATTACTAACCATTTTACTTCTTTTGGTGTCAGGTATATCGGCACAGAATAACAATAATAAAGTAGAGAAACAGCAAAGATTGACAGGTAAGGCAAATGTTTCAGGAAAGGTTGTAGATGTAAAGACAGATGAAGTTATGCAGCAGGTCGCTGTACAATTGTTCTCTTTACCCGATACTGTTTTTGTACATGGAGTAACCACTGACGATGGTGGATGGTTTAGCATTAAAAAACTAAACGAAGGAAAATATTTTTTGCGTCTTTCTTACTTGGGATATGCTACGCAGGAGGTAAATATGGAGGTGGTAAAAGATGACAGAGAGAAACCTCTGGGAGTCTTTAAGATGTCTGATGATGCCATTATGTTGAGTGAGGCAGTTATTCAGGAGGCACTGCCACCCACACAGGTTGTAGATGATACTCTTATGTACAATGTTGATGCATTTAAGGTTCCTGATGGCTCTGTGCTGGAAGATCTCGTTAAGAGATTGCCTGGTGTGGAGATAGATGAAAATGGTACCATAACTGTTAACGGACAGGCTGTTACAAGAATATTGGTTGATGGTCAGGAGTATTTTGGTAACGATCAGAATATGGCTATGAAGAATATTCCTGTAAACATTATAGACAGAATTAAAACATATAGAAGAAAGAGTGATTTTACCAGAATTACCGGTGTTGAAGATGGTGAAGAGGAGACCGTACTTGATCTTCGTGTGAAAAAGAATATGCACAAAGGATGGTTAAGCAACTATGATGCAGCATTGGGCTATCCGGTAGGTGAAAACGATTTCAGAGAGTGGCTGAAGGCATTGTATTCCGGACGTTTTACTTTAAACAGATTCCAGGCTAACACTCAGTTCTCACTGAATGCTAACACAAATAATTCCGGTAGAGGTGGTGGAGTAAACCAGAGCACACAACTAGGTGTGAACTTCTCCAAGAATATAGGTGAACCATATCCTCGCCGCAGAAATGAATTCCCTCTGGTTGTGGGCGGTAATATCCGTTGGAATGGATCTTCATCACGTTCTCTCAGTGAATCGGAATCAGAGACATTTACAACTGAATATACATCGTCTTCTTTCAGAAACAACCGTTCAAGAAGTAATAATGAAAGCAATAGTGTAAGTGGTGATGCACGTTTTGAATGGCGCCCCGATACATCTCTTACCATTGTATTCCGTCCAAGTTTCTCAATAAGCAGAAGCAATAGCTCTTCAAGTAGTGAATCAGCAACATTTAATACCGATCCATATAAGGCAACAGATATGCGTGATGTGCTGAATGAATTTATGAGCCTGGATCCGGCACTGTTAGATTCTATAGGTGTGAACTCACAGACAAGTGCAAACAGCAATGATAACAACAGCAACCAGATAAGTGGCAACTTCCAGATAAGTAAGAAGTTTAATAAAGAGCGTAACAGTAATGGCCGAAATCTGTCAATTGATATGTCTTTCTCAAAGAATGGTGGCGAAAGCATAAGCCGTTCAGCTACTGTTCAGGAGTATTATCAGAGACATGACAGAGATACTGTGATGAATCGCTATAATGTAAATCCAACCGATAATAGTAGCATGTCAGGTAGAATTATGTGGACAGAGCCGTTTGACTCCGGTAGAACAAGCCTGAGCTTAAGTTATCAGATACAGGCTCAGAACCGCGAACAGAATCGTCAGACATATGTACTTCCTGTAACAGGCGATTATGAATATTGGGATGAACACTGGTATGTACCGTCAGATTTGCAGCAATATCTGAATAGTGAACTAAGTCGTCAGGCTACTAATGTAACTCGTAACCACACCATATCAATGACATTGCGCAGAAATACCGAAAAGGTGAATTTCCAGATGGGTCTGAATATTCTGCCTCAATATACCGGTATGGATAACTTTAAGTACATGGGATATGAAATAGGTGATACATCACGCGTAGTTGTGAACTATACTCCAAGCATGAGCTTCAGATATCGCTGGACCAGACAGAAGAGCTTGAGAATAAATCTGAACTCCAGAACCAGCCAGCCGTCAATGGAACAGATGATGGATATTACAGACGATAGTAATCCTCTGAATATCTCAAAGGGTAACCCTGGCCTGTTGCCTACTTTGAACAATACTATGAGTCTGGAGTTCCAAAACTATATAGAAGAGACCAGACAGACATTCAATGCCAATGTGTCAATAGGAAACACCTTGCGCAGTATATCAAACAAGACCGACTATGATCCTGAAACAGGTGTCTCTATGACACAGCCTATGAATATGGATGGTTTCTGGACAAACTGGAATACCAGCGGTAACTTCTCATATCAGAAGACATTTAAGAACACCAAGTACAGAATGTCATCAACTACAAATATGCAGTACCGTCATCAGGAGGCATATATGAGAACAGGTAGTATAGGTAACTATAACGAATCGGCAGGTACCGGTGGTGCAGCTGTACTAAGTACAACCAGAACACTTTCCGGAGGCGAAAGAGCATCAGTTACATATCGTGATGACTGGTTGGAATTTAGTCTGAATGGTAATATCAACTTTAACCATTCTGAGAACAGTGTCAGAAAAGATGGTAATATGGACACCTATAACTTTAGCTATGGTGGTCGTATAGATGCTACTTTACCATGGAAGAATGTTCATCTGGCAAGCGATATAAATATGTCCAGCCGCAGAGGTTATAGTGGTGGATATAATCGTGATGACCTGATATGGAATGCTTCTGCATCAATGAGTTTCTTTAAGGGTAATTCAGGTACATTGCGTGTAGAATACTTTGATATATTGAACGATGAATCAAATGTAAACAGAAGTGTATCTGCAACAGGCAGAACTGACTCCAGAAACTACAATATCAATAGTTATTTCATGGCTCACTTTATATATCGCCTGAATGTCTTTGGAAACAGACAGGCTCGTCAGGAGATGCGCCAGAATCAGGGAGATAACAGAGGTGAACGTCAGGCTCCATCTCAGATGCAAAGAGGTGGCAACTACGGCGGCGGCAGACCAGGTGGTAACTTTGGTGGTGGTCGTCCAGGCGGTGGCGGCGGTTTTGGTGGCGGAAGAATGTAATTCCGCTTAGATATATTGGAAGAATGAGAAGTGTACTGAACCGTACTTTCTCATCTCAACAAAGTTTGGATGATCTTCAAACCTGTTGTTTTCGCCATGTTCAAGCACAAAGATACCATCGCTTTTAAGTAATCCTTTCTCAAATATCAGATTGGGTATTTCTGCTATGTTCTCCAATTGATATGGAGGGTCTGCAAAAATGAAATCAAATTTAGTAGTGCATTTGTCTATGTATTTGAATACATCACCCTTTATAGGCAGGCAACATGTAGTGCCTACTGTATTCATCACTTTCGTAATAAAGGCATAGTGGGCCTGTTCTTTCTCTACTGATATAACCTTACTGCATCCTCTTGAAACAAGCTCAAGGCTTATGCTTCCTGTTCCGGCAAACAGGTCAAGAGCTGTTGCATCTTCAAAATCTATTCTGTTGTTAAGAATGTTGAACAGGTTTTCTTTGGCGAAGTCTGTTGTTGGACGTGCGTTAAATGTTCTTGGAACATCAAATCTGCGATGCTTGTATATGCCACTTATTACTCTCATCTTATAATTGTGTATAAAAAGAATCCACCCGCTGGATGCAAGTGGATTCAATATGTTATAATAAATAATTACTCCCAGTTACCTGCGTTGTTGTTACCGCTGAATGCATCACCAACCTTCATACCAGGATAACGGCCCAACTGTTCGCGTTCATCAATCAAGTTGATGATTTCCTGTTCGTTCAAGCCATCCAGATATACATCGAACAATACTCTTGCTTCAAACAGACTCATGAAAGAACCTGACTTGGTTGAATCAAGACCAACTTCCATTTCAAACTGAGCACCATTTCCGAAAGGAACATAGCGCAATGAATCTGGATTGATTCTGCCTTTGTAGATTGAGTCGTAAAGACTTACCCAAACAGTATCACGGCTGAAGATATACTCAATTGTACCATCTTCTGCTCTTGTAACAAAACCAGCTTCGATAGCTTCGTCCCACTTTGCGTTAGCGGCTCTTTTATTCTTAGCCTCCTTAGCCTCTTTGTAAAGGTTAAGAACTTTTGACTCTGTCCAACCATTTTCAAGCTGTGTGTCATTCAAATCACCTACTTTCTTTACAACAGGAAGTTGACCTGTTTTTACAAATGCGATAAGTGAATCAAAGTTGTCGGTATAATATCCACCGTGCTGTGCATGATATTCTACCTGTGCTGAACGGATATCGATAAGTCTGTTAATGACTTCGGTATCTCTAATTGTCTTCTCGCGATCAAATTTGATAGGGCCCATAATACTTCCGTAGAAGATGTAAGCCAACCCAACTACACATAGTGTAAGAAGAATGTTGATAACTTTTTTCATTATATGATGATTATTTGATTAATTTCGTCTCGCAAAAATATAACAAATATCCGTATAACACTACTAATTTTTGTAAATTTTGCCTTCTAAGTAGATGATAACAGCCAAAATATCTAAAAAAATAGTCGAAAATTATCCTTTTGCCCCTACAAGGGAGCAAGAAGAGTTAATAGATAGGTTGACACATTTCGTAGCAGCCATTCCTGATCGTTCCTTGTTTTTGCTTAAAGGTTATGCTGGAACGGGTAAGACAACAATAGTAAGCAGTCTTGTCAAAACACTAAAACAGTTAAAAAAGAAGGTGGTTTTACTGGCTCCTACCGGCAGGGCAGCAAAGGTGTTTTCTCAATATTCAGGATATTCAGCCTACACAATTCACAAAAAGATATATCGGCAGAAATCTTTAGTGGAAACCGATGTGTTTCAACTAAATACAAATATGTCGGAAGATGTTCTGTTTATAGTTGACGAGGCTTCTATGATATCAAATCAGGGGTTGTCCGGAAATCTGTTCGGCACTGGCAGACTGCTTGATGATCTGATTCAGTATGTCTACTCTGGATCCAGATGCTCGTTGCTGCTTTTAGGTGATACTGCGCAATTGCCTCCGGTCGGCGAAAGTGAAAGTCCCGCACTTTCTGCTGAGTTTCTGAAACAGTATGATCTGGATGTACAGGAGTTTACACTTTGTGGAGTGATGCGACAGATGACCAATTCCGGTATTCTGTTTAATGCAACCAAATTAAGATCTGCATTGCCACATTGTAACTTCAAATTTAAATTGTCAGGATTTGCCGATATAGTTAAAATCTCGGGAACTGAGTTGATAGAGGCCATTGCTAATTGCTATTCACATGATGGTATAGATGAAACGGTTGTTCTTTGTCGTTCAAATAAGCGGGCAAATATATACAACAATGGAATCAGAACTACGGTTTTAGACAGGGAGGATGAATTGAGCAGAGGTGAGCATCTTATGATAGTTAAAAATAACTATTATTGGACTGAACATCTTACGGCGGAAGACAGAGACTCATATCTGGAGTATCCTACATTTATAGCAAATGGTGATGTGGCAGTAGTTCAGCGTGTGCGAAGAAACAGGAAACTCTATGGTTTCAGATATGTTGATGTTTTGCTGACTTTTCCTGATTATGATGATGTAGAGATGGAAGTAACTCTGATGCTGGATACGCTTCATAGCGAATCTCCGTCTTTAACGCATGCTGAGAATGAACAATTATTCAAGAATGTGATGGAAGATTACGAGTTAATTCGATCCAAGAAAAAAAAGATGGAGCAACTTCGTGAGAACCAGTATTATAATGCAATGCAGGTAAAATACGCATATGCTGTTACATGTCATAAGGCTCAAGGCGGTCAATGGAAAAATGTATTTGTAGATCAGGGTTATATACCAGAAGAGGGACGTAATGCCGAATATGGTAGATGGCTATATACGGCATTGACCAGAGCATCCCAAAAAGTATATCTGGTAAACTGGCCTGATGAACAAATAGAATAGCGACATCCTCCGATAGAAGATGTCGCTATTCTATTATCAGGATATGATATTATAACTTTTCAATAATGGCATTTACAGCCTGCTGTAGTCCATCCTTGTTTTTACCACCGGCAGTTGCATAGTGTGCCTGTCCGCCGCCACCACCTTGTATAAGTTTTGCAGCTTCGCGTACCAACTGGCCAGCGTTGAACTGTTGTGTTAAATCATCACTTACGCTTACTGTTAACAGAGGTTTGTCAGCATCAACACTGCCTATTACAACAATAAGTTTCTCTGTAATTTCTCCGCGTAACTGGAATGCCAAATCTCTTGCCACATTTGCATTTACAGCCAGCACAGCACTTATAACCTTATTGTCTCCGATAGTCTTGATGTTTTCTATCAGTTCCTTTTTGATTTGAATAGTCTTCTCTTTCTGGAACTCTTCCATCTGTTTCTTTAAAGCATTGTTTTCGTCAATGACTTTCTGAATAGAAGCAGTTATGGCATTTCCTGGAAGAATTGCCTTGATAGATGTGATTGTATCCTGAAGTTCAGCTACCATCTGCTCTACTGCAGTACCTGTAATGGCTTCAATTCTTCTTACACCGGCAGCGATAGAACTTTCGCTGATAATCTTAATCATACCAATACGTCCTGTTGATGATGCGTGTACACCACCGCAGAACTCTATTGATTGTCCAAACTGAACCACGCGGACTCTGTCGCCATATTTCTCGCCGAACAGAGCTATTGCGCCCATCTTCTTTGCCTCTTCTAATGGAGTGTCTCTATGTTCTATCATAGGAATATTCTGGCGAATCTGAGCATTTACAATCTCTTCTACTCTGCGTATCTCTTCTTCAGTAACTTTCTGGAAATGTGAGAAGTCAAAGCGCAGGCTGTCAGGAGTTACCAAAGAACCCTTCTGCTCTACGTGTGTACCCAAAACCTCTCTTAATGCAGCATCCAGCAGGTGTGTTGCAGTATGGTTCGCTTCACATGCACGACGTTTCTCTGTATCTACGCAGGCCATCATAGGTGCATCAAGATGTTCAGGCATCTTTTTGGCAATATGCAGTGCAAGTCCATTCTCTTTTTTGGTGTCGAGAATCTCTATGGTTTCAAATTCGCTTACCAATACACCGGTATCGCCTACCTGACCACCCATCTCTGCGTAGAAAGGAGTCTTGTCCAGTACTATCTGCCAGATTGTGCCATTTTTCTGTTTAACAGAGCGGTAACGCAGGATAGATGTTTCAAATTCTGTGAAATCGTAGCCTACAAATTCTGTTTCGCCCTCTTTAAGAACTATCCAGTCGCCGTTTTCTACAGCAGCTGCATTACGTGCACGGGCTTTCTGCTTTTCCATCTCTGCATTGAATTCATCGATGTTTGCACTCATGCCGTTTTCACGAAGAATAAGTTCTGTCAAATCCAATGGGAATCCGTATGTGTCGTATAGTGTGAAGGCACTTTTGCCATTGATTACAGTTGTATTGTCAGCTTTTGCCTCTGCAATAACCTTGTCTAACAGCTTGATACCGGTTTCAAGGGTACGCAGGAATGATTCCTCTTCCTCTATGATAACCTTCTCTATAAGTGTCTTTTGTGCATTCAGTTCAGGATATGCATCGCCCATGTTGTCAATCAAAGTAGGAATCAGCTTGTAAAGGAAAGCCTCTTTCTGCTTCAGGAAGGTATATGCATATCTTACTGCACGGCGTAGTATTCTGCGAATTACATAACCGGCTTTTGCGTTGGAAGGTAGCTGACCGTCTGTAATAGAGAATGCTATAGTGCGGATATGGTCTGCCACAACACGCATAGCTATGTCAATCTGTTCATCTTTACCATATTCAAGTCCGGTTAGTTCACCAATAGCCTTGATAATTGGCTGGAATACATCGGTGTCATAGTTGGAAGTTTTACCCTGCAATGTGCGTACCAGACGCTCAAAACCCATACCGGTGTCAATAACCTTTGCAGGAAGTGGCTCCAATGAATGGTCAGCCTTGCGGTTGTACTGCATGAATACTAGGTTCCATATTTCAATAACCTGAGGATGGTCCTTATTAACCAGCTGATTGCCTGGTATAGCTGCTTTCTCTTCATCTGATCTGGAATCAATATGAATCTCAGAACATGGTCCGCATGGACCGGTATCGCCCATTTCCCAGAAATTGTCGTGTTTGTTTCCGTTCAGAATGTGGTCTTTTGGAAGGAACTTTTCCCAAATAGCTGCAGCTTCGTTATCACGTTCCAAACCCTCTTCTGCACTACCTTCAAATACTGTTGCATAGAGGTTCTTTGGGTCAATCTTAAGAACATCTACCAGGTATTCCCATGCCCATTCGATAGCCTCTTTCTTGAAATAATCTCCGAATGACCAGTTACCCAGCATTTCAAACATTGTGTGGTGATATGTATCGTGGCCTACCTCTTCCAAGTCGTTGTGCTTACCGCTAACTCTAAGACATTTTTGTGAATCCGCGACACGCTTGCTCTTTGCTGGTGCATTACCCAGGATTATATCCTTAAACTGGTTCATACCAGCGTTTGTAAACATTAGTGTAGGGTCATCTTTGACTACCATTGGAGCTGAAGGAACAATCAGATGTTCCTTACTCTTGAAGAATTGTTTATAAGATTCGCGAATCTCTTTTGCTGTCATCATAATGATATAGTATAATCGGTTTATATGCAAATTGTTTAACAAGTGGCAAAGATACTACATTTTTTTGCTACTTTTGCACGAAAGTACTTAATAACAAGATGAGAAAAGTATATTATCAGTACGATCCTCAAAGAAAGATATATCGTAGGGTCTATCCTACTATAGGTCAGAAGTTCTTGACTCTATTATCAAGAATATTCTTCTCGTGCCTGTTGGGTGGGTTTTTTTTTCTGCTATACTTCTTCCTGATTAATACCCCTTCGGCTATAGAACTGGCTGAAGAGAATTCAAGGCTTCTTTCTCAGTATAAGGTGCTTTCCAAGAAAGTGGATGAGTCTTTAATGGTTTTAAGCGATATTGAGCAGCGTGATGATAATCTCTACAGGGTGCTTTTGGAGGCTGAACCGTTGTCTGAATCTCTGCGTCAGGTAAGTTATAACGGAACCAACAGGTATGAAGAACTGATGAATATGCCCAATTCTGAACTTATTATAAATACTGCTCAGAAAATTGATTTGTTACAGCGAAAATTGTATGTTCAGACACGCTCTTTTAATGAGGTCGTTGAATATACACGAGAACAGGAGAAAAGGATAAAATCAATGCCGGCAATTCAGCCTGTTTCAAATAAAGATTTAAAGCGTACAGCTTCAGGTTATGGGTATCGTACCGATCCTGTATATCATGTCAGAAAATTCCATTATGGTATGGACTTTGCATGCGATACCGGTACTCCGGTGTATGCTACTGCAGATGGAGTAGTAAAGTATGCAAAATGGAAAACGGCGTATGGAAATCTTATAGAGATAGATCATGGCTTTGGATATGTTACGCGTTATGCGCACCTTAGCAAAATGCTTGTAAAGCAGGGTCAGAAGGTTGTCCGAGGTGAAGAGATAGCAAAGGCAGGTTCTACAGGCAAGAGTACTGGTCCGCATCTGCACTATGAAGTTTTGGTTGATGGTAAGAATGTTAATCCGGTAAACTACTATTTTATGGATTTGGATGCAGAGCAATATGAAGAGATGATTCAGATGGCAGAAAACCATGGTAAGGTATTTGACTGATTTTAGTTATGGCATATAATCCAAATAAAGAACTGAAAAAGTACTATTCAATAAAGGAGGTTTCCGATAAAGTAGGAGTACCGGAAACCACTTTGCGTTATTGGGAGAAGGAGTTTAAGGAGTTATCCCCAAAGAAAACTTCAAAGGGAATACGTCAATATACAGTCAAGGATATTGAACTTGTGGAATTGATCTCTTTCCTTGTAAAAGATCAGGGATTGACTATAAGTGGCGCTAAAACCCGACTAAAGGAGAACCCAAAGAAAACTGTCAATCTGCATGATGTTGTTTCCAGATTGCAGGCTATCAGAAGCGAATTGCTTGATATAAGTGCAGAACTGGATTCTACTCCTCCTTGCGGAAAACCGTTGTGATATTGGTGATTTTCTTCAATCCCTTCTTTATATCCTCTAATTCATCCAGGCTGTGAACCAATACTATAATTGTTCCTTCAAACAGTCCGTCGTTCGTTTCTAATGTCAACTTTTTCATGTTGGCATTCATCTTTTGTGAAATAACTTCCGTAACCTTACCTAAGGTTCCAATGTTATCTACACCTTTCATATATATAGATACAGGGAAGAGACTGCTTTCGGTATGCCATTCAACAGTTAAAATCTTATTACCCATTGCCGATTTTAACTTATTCGCATGTTCACATTTACGCTGGTGAATGGTGATACTACCGTCATCCTCAGCAAAAGCCAGCACACTGTCGCCGGGAACTGGGTGACAGCAAGTTGCCAGTTTGTAGTTGTGCAGATCCTGGTCTGTAATAATCAAAGTCTTCTTTACATCAACTTTTTTATTGCTACTCTTTTCAGCCTCTGCTGTAGTTTTGTTCTCTTTCTTTTTTGTGGAGAACGATAGTTTAAAGCGATTATACCAACTGTTGCTTTCACCTTTCAGAATTGATTTTTCAGAATCGCCAAGGATTACCCTTTTTTGTCCTATGGCCACCATCAATTCATCTTTTGTTTCAACATCATGGAACTGACAAAGTTTTTCCATTTTGTTGGTGTTGATATCTATATCTTCATTACGGAGGAATTCGTTAAAGATAGCTTCTCCGAATTTTCTATGTTCTCGTTCCTCTTTTCGTAATATAGCTTTAATCTGTCCTTTTGCTTTAGCGGTTGTTACTAAATCCAACCAATCTGCTTCAACTTTGCTGTTTTTAGAGGTGATAATCTCAACCTGATCACCACTCTTCAGTTCGTAGTTAATTGATTCTAACTTCTGATTTACCTTAGCTCCTATACAGTGCGTACCCATATATGTGTGTATGGTAAATGCAAAATCAAGAACAGTACTGCCTTGTGGCATCATACGTAGTTCTCCCTTTGGTGTAAATACAAAGATTTCAGATGAATACAGGTTAAGCTTGATTGTATCCAGAAAATCCATTGAGTCTGGCTGTGGATCTTCAAGAATCTCCTTAATGGTCTCCAGCCACTTGTTAAGTTCGTTTTCATCTTCATCGTATGATCCTGTACCGGCTTTGTATTTCCAGTGTGCAGCAATACCTTGTTCGGCTATATCATCCATTCTGGTACTTCTGATCTGCACTTCAACCCACTGTCCTTTATTACTCATCAATGTGGTGTGCAAGGCTTGATATCCATTTGCCTTAGGCTGTGTAACCCAGTCCCTAAGTCTGTCAGGATGGGCCTTGTATATCTCAGACAGCATTAAATATATATTGAAACATTCACTTAGCTCAACTTCTGCTACAGGAGGTTCATAAATGATTCTTACTGCAAGAATATCGTAAATTTCTTCAAAAGTGAGATTACGGGCATTCATTTTTCGCCATATAGAGTATGGGGTTTTTATACGTCCCATAATTCTATACTGGATACCCATTTGCTGGAGTTTATTGTTTATCGGAGTGATAAAATCCTTGTAGGCATTATTCAGTTCCTCTCTTGAAAATGCCAGTTTATCCTTTATTGCATTGTACTCTTTGGGGTGTTCAAATCGGAAACTCAGATCCTCCAGTTCTGATTTGATTTTGTTTAATCCCAGTCGGTATGCCAATGGTGCATACAGGTAGAGAGTTTCGCCTGCAATCTTATACTGTTTGCGTGGAAGCATGTGCTCAAGTGTGCGCATGTTGTGCAGACGGTCTGCTATCTTGATAAGGATTACACGAATATCGTCAGACATGGTAAGCAGAAGCTTCTTGAAATTTTCTGCCTGAGCCGATGCTTTGTCTCCAAAAATACCACCGGCAATCTTTGTCAGTCCATCAACAATCTGGGCAATTTTTGGACCAAATACATTCTTTATGTCATCAATGGTATAATCGGTATCTTCTACAACATCATGCAGAAGAGCAGAACAGATGGAAGTAGAACCCAGACCTATTTCGCTGCAGACTATCTGCGCTACAGAGAGCGGGTGCATAATGTATGGTTCACCCGAATGGCGTCTAACACCTTTATGAGCCTGACGTGCAAACTGGAAAGCTTTGGTAATAATCTCAACTTTCTTGCGATGTTTGGTCTGTAGGTAACAATCTATAAGATGGTTGAAAGCTTCGTCTATCAACCTCTCTTCGTCTGCTGAAAATAGTTTCTCTTCATTCATACCGATAAAAATTAACGATTATAAATTCTTAGAGTCTTTCCTGCGCGAATTCTATCACTGCTCAGGTTATTCCAATTCTTAATATTCTTAACTGATGTATGATATTTAACCGCAATTGAAGAGAGTGTTTCACCCTCTTTAATACGGTGTACAACGTAGGTGTTACGGTTTTTCATATCATCATCAATATAGGCAAGTTTGCTTTT
>JAEIGA010012206.1_pt1 | contig 13035 bp, 8 predicted proteins | sample 9270691 | NCBI WGS metagenome assembly JAEIGA01 (sample SAMN17057246, study PRJNA624740) | gut metagenome | biome: biome; isolation source: fecal sample | host: Bos grunniens | place: China: Xizang | collected 2019 | reverse complement strand
TGAGGTAGACGAGCCGCAGGCCCCTCTGCGCCGTATGCACAAGCTCCCTGCCAAGACTACCGCGGCCAATTACTATAAGCTCATCTATGCCAATGGGGAAACATCTCCTACCTGCACATCCCCGAACTGGCCGAGATGAGTGCGGCCAACAAGGGTTCGTTCGGTGACTTCATGTATATCCTCCTTGCTGCGCAGAATGAGGAGCAGCTCCACACGGGCCGCAAGACCGACGATGAGGAGAAGGAGGAGCCCAAGGTGGTAAAGATTAGTTCGCTCGCCTTCCTAAACCTCCTGCCCCATAGCTTCACCAGGGCTATAGCCGACAGCATAGGCGAGGAACTGAACATCAAGGCACGTGCCGTCACCTACCATCTGCAGACACTCTGCCGCAAGGGTTATATCGTACGCATACGACAGGGAGTCTATAGCAAAGATGCACGTAAAATCAAAAAATATAGCAAAGCTGCATGATTTGCCAAAAGACCCCCTAACACGCTGATAGTAATAGTGGTTAGGGGGTATATTTGTTGCCAAAGTTTTTGCCAAAAATGTTGCCAAAGTTATAGTCTATTGTCCTACGGTTTCAGAGCCTCGGTAGCAGAACTGCGTGAAGGTTGTCCTGCCACGCCCTGCCGAGGCCAGTGCAATGCGCAGGGGAAGAAGCCCCTGTAGCGGCTGTGGCTCTTTTTTGTTGCGCCTTAAGGTCCTTTTTGATCATTCAATGTCATAGATATGTCTTTTCCCAATGTTTGATAAGTCTCTGTAGCTCCTGCTTCGTTACGGGCATCACCGAGCCATGCTTCTGCTCAGCGAAGTTGGTGCGTGTCATGGGACATCCCGGTTCGTCGAAATGGCCAATCGAGGTGAAAGTCTTGAAGTCGGTAGTCTCGGCAAAGCCGAAATTGGTAGGATTCTTCGAGTAGTTGTCATACATCAACACCCAGCGCTCTTCGCCCAGGCGTTTCCATATCGTCGGAGCCTCATGACGCAGGGGCTCTCCATCGCTGTATAGCGTGTCCAGTGTGTAGGGGCCTGTGATACACACCCCTGTGGCATGCTTGCCCCATCCGTGCTCCGAGGCAAAGAGGTGGTAGGTGTCGCCTACCTTCAAGATGTGCGAGTCTATCATATTGAAACGTGGGTTGCCATGGGCATCGGTGACCGAATGGAACAGGAGCTTTGGATCCGAGGTCATCGTATCGAACGCATCGTTCATGTAGACGCAGTAGATGCGGTTGCGGCGGTCGAGCATACGGGTGGTGAAGTGCATCAGTATGCGGCCGTTGGTGTCATCAATGGTCATCTCGGGTGCCCACACACAGCCTACCTCGCTCCAAGGTATAGGGTTACCCTCTTCATCGACCTCGCCCGTGGGGGAGGTCAGCGTGGTGAAGTCGAGGTTGGTGCGCTTCCAATGGATGAGGTCCATTGACTTGAACAGCACCAATCCGCGATTGTTGCCCCAGCCATACTTCCGGGGACGCTCCCATTGGGTGGTGCGCACACTGTCGCGTTGCCCGAATACATGGAGGTCGGTCATGGCCATGCAGAAGCCACCGTCGGGGCCACGCATGATATAGGGGTCGCGTATGCCATGCTGCTCGGCAATGGTGTCGCCGGCCATGATGGGGCGGTCATCGTTCAGCGCCGTCCACTCGTAACCGTCGTGGCTGTAGGCCATGTGCAGACCATGGTCGCAGTCTTTATGGTATACCATGACGTAACCGGCCATATCCTCCTCTGTAGGAAGAGCCGTCTTGCCTACACAAGCCACCAACATAGAGGTAGCTATAACTATAGATAAGATATTGAGACCTCGCATAATCATCTGTTCTTTATGGTTGTCTTGTGTCCGTCATAAGCGACGACCTTTGATGTCCCATCAATAAATTCAATGCGGAACTGGCGATGCTTCTTCATTCCAGGGAACTGCCCGATCCGGCGGTCTATAGTGAGGCGCTGTGCCTTATCGTCCCATCGGAATGTAATGGTAGAATATAGGCCTTTCTCATAGTTATAGCCATCGCCTTCGTCCTCATATAAGACAAACTCTGCATCGCCTCCTGGATATACACGGATAGTCAAGGTATCCCATGCTTCAACACTCGCATACTGCACATCACGGCTTACAGGGATGATAGAGCCAGCCTTTACATAGAGAGGAGAGTAGGCCAGAGGGGCTGCTGCAGATACCTTTTGGCCACCATTGTAGCGTTCGTTCGTATGGTAGTCATACCATTCTGTACCTTTAGGTAGATATACCTCATACTGCTTCGGTGCATCCCAATCTACTGGAGCATATAACTCACCGGTAGCCTCATTCTTGTCCCAACCGGAATATTCATTGGCACGGATGATGCGTTCTTGAGTATATAACGGATGCAGTACCGGACATACGAGCAGGCTGGGGCCATACATGAACTCGCTGCCATTATTCCAAGTCAGACTGTCGGCCTTGAAGTCCATGAAAAGTGCACGCATAAATGACTTGTCGGCCTGGCTTACCTGCCATGACAGGCTATAGGTGTAGGGAAGTAGGCTGTATCGTAGCTTGATGGCATCGACCAATGCATCGTACACAGGTTCGCCAGGCTTGCCATAATGATAAATCTCGCGGTAAACACCTGTTCCGTGACTGCGCATCATCGGGGTAAATGCACCAAACTGCATCCATCTGACATATAGCTCCTGATACTGGGGATTACGGGTAGCCGAGTTTTCGCCCTGCGTATTGTAACTTCCAGCAAAGAATCCACCGATATCGGTATTGACATTCGGGTTGGCAGTCAATGTATAGCTCAGACAAATGGGAACCTGCTTACGGAAGTTTTGCCATGAAGAGGCAATGTCGCCGCTCCAAGTATTCGCGCCATAGCGCTGCTGTCCTGCAAAATAGCTTCGCGTAAGTATGAAGACACGCTTGGTAGAGTCTACTGCACGTTGATTGTTGTACACGCCACTCACTGCCATATAGGGGAATAGGTTACGCACCGAACGCCATGACCCCATAGCTGTAATCTCATCAAGGTCACTCTCTCTATATGCCACGTGGTCAGGGTCGGTGGAATCCATCCACCAGGCATCTATCCCCATTCCATGTAGGCGTGAGAGATGTTGCCAATATATGCGACGGGCCTCTTCCGAATACACATCATAGCAACGTACTCCGCTGGGATAGTCCTTACGTGGAGGCCAGAAGTTAAGTCCGCTCTCAGGCCATGTCTTGAAATCCATAAGCAAATCCCGTTCCTTGAGTTGCTTGAACGGTTTTGTCTCAGGACCAAACGATGACCATACAGAGATGGAGATATGTGCATTACGCTTGTGTACCTCATCAATCATCCGTTGGGCTTGTCCGAAGTTCTCATTGATAAACTCCATCGCATTCCATGTATAGTTTCCACCCCAATATTGCCAGTCTTGGATTATGCCATCGAAGGGGATACCCATATCGCGATACTTTCGTACAACCTCCAGGAGCTCATCTTGCGATTTGTAGCGTTCACGGCTCTGATGGAAGCCGTATGTCCACAAAGGAAGCATAGGAACCTTACCCGTAAGATGACGCATCTCGGCAATCACGCCATCGGCATCGGTGCCGTAGATGAAATAGTAGTCAGAGGCCTTACCAACCTGGCTCTCCAGCACAAGCTCGCCTGCCTCTCCTTCATTGGGAACAATTATCTGTGTCGGGGAGTAGTTGTCCCAATATACACCATACCCCTTGATACTTTGAAAGAAATGGGCGTAATCTTCCAAATTATTCTGTTGCATCTTACGATTCTCGGCACGATGCGACATCTTTCCATTCTGTAGAAGTCCTATTCCATATATACCCTCCTCAGCTTCTATGGCAAAGGTCTGTTTCACCTTATAAGCTCCCTTGTCAGGTCCTTCCTCAATGGCGGTGAAGCGAGTCTCACCCTCTGTGCAGAGCTGCTCTCCCCATTTATTATAGAATGTCACTTTCCCATGGTTGACTTCTACTGTCAGATCCTTGCTGCTATACGTTGTTATACCATTGGCCGTATGTGTCTTCACCTTCACATCAGTGGGAACCGCTGTCACTACCACCGACTTGCGCAGACTGTCATCATCTGCGCTACGTAGAACGCGCACGGTACGTGGTGTAAAAAAGGTTACGGTCTGTGCCATCGCGGTATACCCCACACCCGACAGTAACATAAAAATTCCAAATACAAAATTTCTTTTCTTCATATTATCATTCTATTTGTTGTTCATAGAAAAGTATATGCCGGAAACCACCACTTCCGTGCATATACTTACGTGTTACCCTAAAGCATTGACTAAATTTCTTGATTTACAATCATCTTTTTTCCATTACGAATGTATATCCCTTTTTGAGGATTAAGCACCTTCCGTCCCGAAAGGTCGTAGTAGAAGTCGTCGTTCATGACCTTTCGTACCGTTTCTTCCTCAACCGTCGCTACTTCAATGCCGGTGTCAACAACTCCCCCTTTCCTTATAATACGAAAGGGAAAGGTGGCAAAGACATTTCCTGCCTCCACTGCTAAAGCATTATCGGTGACAACCAGATACCCCGACCCTGCACTTGACGAACGTGATATGGCAAATAGCTCCTTATCATCGTCCTTGCTCAGGAGGTTAAAGGTATGCTTTGAGTAGCTGCTGGTTGTTGTCAACGTCCCCTCTTCTGAGAGATGCTTCGAATTGCTACACGATGAAATCAGATACCTGTTTCCATAGGTCGGCAGCTTACGGAGTTTCCATAAGAATTCTTTATCGGCCATCTCATCATAGGGGACAAAGGCTGCATCACTGTTTCTCAGATAGTAACCTGTTGCATTGTCCTGGATATAGAAACTATCGGTAGATGCCACCTCCAGCACATTGGTATCATAGACCGATAGGGAAAAAGTCACCCATGTCTCTATAGGTTCACCTCCGTTGTAACTGCGCGAGAAACAGAGCCTGACATCTTTGCTTGAGTCTAACGCTCCTAACTGTAAGGTGTCATTGAGTTGATTCTCGGTTAGCGACACTTCACGTAATGTATCTTCTCCGCAAGTCCATATATAGTCGCGCACTGTCTTTGCGCTCTTGGCCAAGGTTGAGTTGGGAGCTGCTGTCAATACAAGCTCGGAGCCGCGCTCTACGGCCAGTGAGATGCCCTTATCGTAGCAGGCACCTTGCTCTCCATATAGAATGGCAACATCCACTTCCGAAATCCTGACATCGTAAACTAACGAGACCTCTACTCCTGCCATATCAATTGATGTCACTCTGTACAATCCACCGGCAGTGACATTGCTCTGTGTATATGTAGGTTCTTTACAGCTCAGTTTGCTCCACGAAGTTCCACCATTGGCACTACGCTCCCATCGCCACTCTTCGGTACGTAGTCCACCATATTTCATTCCGAGAGTCAGCTCGCTATACTTGGATACATAAACGATAGTATCGGCAAACTCTCTCCCGTTGTACTTGCAATAGGGGGTAGCCTTTCCGGCCCAACCGTCGCCTAGGATATGGATACAAAAGAGTTGCTTGCTCTTGACACCGCGACTGTTGGTATATACAGCACGTACCACACGGCTTTTCTCCTGCATGGTAATCTTGCGGGTAGGTGATGTTATCGAAGGGTCATCTTCCCACACCCAAGAGCCGTCGCCTTCATTATCTCCAGTTACATAAGCGGTGAGTGTCACCTCCGTACCTTGAGGCACGTTTATCAGGTTGGTCTTTTCATACGTAACACCATCATAGGCCATCGTGCCTCCCAAGGGGGTTACAATAGCCACCTTTGCAGTATCTTCGAAGTTGAGTAGTGTATGGTATCCCAGCTGATCATATCCGCCGCTGTTTCCACCTCCGTATCCTCCTCCGAGTTCTACCCAACCCCATTGGTCCAGTCGCTGATGCGCATAGCGCATCTCTACGCCACGTAGACTCTTGTAATAAGAATAGAAACGGGCTATACCAGACCGACAACTGCTACGGCCTCCAGCTCCATTCTCTGTAAATGTATAGTCATATCGGGTATACTCCACCCATGGCAGATCATCTACACCTAAGTTGTAGGCCAAGAAATACTCCAGTCCCATGGCCAGCCGGTCATCATCGTAGGCGAAGAGGTCATCGCCTTGGTTCAAGGCCGCTCCACAGATATCGATGGCAAGCGAAGCTGCCATAGCTGCATGGCCTTGATCACGGCCACTCTCCTGCATCGGTGAGAGATACCCGAAGGGACCACGCTCATCAGGTGCTTTACCTACCACCAGGTTACACAACGACTCACTATACTTACGATCCTGCATATACTTATAATACTCCATAGCAGCGGAATAGATATACACATCATCGCACAAGATGCCTACGCTGATGCCACAAAGCACATTGCACAATCCCCAGTTGCTCCAATAATGGTCATCAGCGGTGAAATGGCGGTCTACCAGGAAGCATTGAGAACGCAAGAACCACACCCCACGCATCCAATCACAGAAATGCTCGAAATCGGTTCGCCGCCATCCCGCATAGTCGCGAACCAATTCGGCAGCATTAGCAAAATGGTATCCATAAAGCCCTGCCGCCAACGAGGCGTTGGTGTCACCTCCCACCGCCTTGCACTTACGTGCCCAGGCATTGAGAATCTGTACCGCCTTGTCGGCATAGGCATCATCCTCTGTTATCCACCACATCACGGCACACTGATAGGCTGTTGCTGCATCACGGTAGGCCACGGGGTAGTTGTCTGGATCGGGTTCCCAGATAGTACGTCCTCCGCGCACCACCTTCTCCACGGGATTGGGAACCCAATTGAGCGAGGTGTGAGGACTTGTCTTCAGCTTATCGAACGTCGCCTTCCACGGGTTACGTCCCTCCTTTACCATCTGACGGGCCCGCAACAACTCCTCTTCCGAATTGAGTATACCGGGATGAATAAACTGCGCCATAGCTCCTGCTGTAACGAATGCGATGGCTATTGATACGAGTGAACGTTTAATGCACATAGAGTAATCTTTAAAATTTTGTAGCAAAATTATTAAAAAAACACGGGGCGCACTTAGGCCAAAATCTTCTTATATGGGGACAAATCGAGCCATTAATGCCCCGGCGCTTTACTTGAGCCTTGGTAGCGGAACCGGGTGAAGGTTGCCTTGCCGCGCCCTGCCGAGGCCAGTGCGATGCGCAGGGCGAAGAACCCCTTGTATCGGTTGTGGTGCATGTGGCTCACGTCAATATCCTTGGCCAGCGCATGCCAGGTGGTATGGTCGTTGCTCATCTCGACGGTGAGGCGGTCGGCACGGTTGGATAGGCGCACGGTAAAGTGGCTGCCGAGAGTGTTAGGATACACTTGTGGCTGCCCTGCTCCGGTATATACATAGATGTTCTTCCGATCGGCCATAACACCGGCATATGCCTGCTCGTTATAGTAGAGGAGCATGCCGCCTTGACTGTTGCGACCCACCTGTATGCCGACGCTGGTCTCGTAGGTCCTATGCCCTGCTGTAGTAAGCAGTAGGCGTGCGTCGGTGGGGGTGTTGCCCTTGGCATGTAGCTGCAGTGTGCCGTTGCCTGTGCTGAGATGGCGCATCGGGTTCTCACGCCATCCCATCCATTGTGGGTCGGGCATGGCACCGGAGAAGTCATCATTGGTGGCACTGCCTGTCGTCGTGTAGGATACGACATCGTCAGGCAAGGAGCGCACAGTGTCTGGCACGAACCACCCGTCAGCAGTGTAGCGCATAGGTTCTATTAGGGTATGACGTCCAAGTGTGTATTGTCCATTGGGGTAAGCGTGGTAGATCATCCACCAGTTGCCGTCAGCATCGTCGATGAGCGTCCCGTGCCCCTTCGACCACCAAGGTTCCGAGGCACTATAAGTATGCACGAGGGGATTGTATGGAGAGTCCTCCCATGGCCCATTGACAGAGCGTGAGCGTGCCATTGCACACATATGGCTGGTGGGTGGTCCTGCCGTCCCCCCTTCGGCCGAGGTCATATAGTAGTACCCATTTTTATAGATGAGTTTGGGTGACTCGAGCCACATACCTTCAGTGACCCACTCACGGGGAAACTGCCATCCGTCGTAGACCTTCTTGACCTCCGACGTTACGCTGAGGCCGTCGTCAGAGAGCTGCACCATGCGTCCATCATTGATGTAGAGGTAGCGCCGCCCGTCCTCGCCCACGACGTGCCCGGGATCGATGCCCTTGACATCAAGCCTCACTGGCTTGCTCCACTCGCCGCACAGGTTGTCGGTGTGGATGACATATACCTCACCGATGGCCGTGGGATAGTACAGGTAGTAGCGTCCATTGTGCTTAATGAGGTCAGGGGCCATGGCCGACCCCTCGTAGTCGGGGCATACGCGTGCTATGGGTTCCCATCGGTGCAGGTCGCGCGAATGCCAGATGAGAAAACCCGGTGCGTGAACAAAGGGCGAATGGGTCATATAGAAGTCTTCACCATCGCGCATCACGGTGGGGTCAGGATAGTCGCCTGCAAGCAACGCATAAGGGTAGTCTTGTGCGATAAGGCATAAAGAGTATGCCATAAAAAAGATCGAGGCTAACAGGCGATGGAGTTTAACTTGCATAGTGCTTCTTGCAATGACTGTAATTAAATGTATTTACGGACTACAAAGGTACGCTATTATCCTGTTTTCTCCACGTCAATAAACGCCATAAATGGTGACAAAACGGACCTTTTTATGCTTTTTGTCGATAGAGAGCAGCGACAATCACAACATAATGATTATAATACCTGAGATAGATGTCGTAGAGTTGGCTGTAGAGCAGATGATAGCAAGTTCCTTCGGTGACCCCGAGGCTTCATCGGCCGACGATGTGGTGGGTAGCCGTGGCCGTCGCGGCACATGGGGCAACCTATGGGCTATTGAAGACTAAACGAATAGTAATTTTTCATCAATAGATTTAGTTGATAATAATGTGGATGTCGCCCGGAGTGATTTCGGGCGACATCTGTTTTTTTATCCCTTATCACCCGGATGGTTCATAATGTCATCGTATCGGGTGATTTTGGGCCATTCACGTATAGTTTTTCTTTATACCTTTGCAACAACAAACAACATAATGACAGTAGCATGAAACAAATTTTCACAATGGTGTTGCTTGCCACCCTTATTTTCTGTTCACCCACGCAAGCCAAGATACGCATACCCAAGGAAAAGGATTTGGCAGGTTATGTGATGGTCTACCATAAGGATCAGGACCATGGGTTACATATAGCTTATTCGTGGGATGGCTATACATGGACTGCACTTAATGATGATAGACCTATTATGGCTGGTGATACGATAGCAGTACAGAAGGGCATACGTGACCCCTATATTTTCCGTGCTCCCGATGGTGCATTCTGCATAGCCATGACAGATCTGCATGTGTTTGGACAGCGCGATGGCATACGCTCAACCAAATGGGAACGCGACGGCAAAAAATATGACTGGGGTAATAATCGTGGCTTGGTGTTATTGCGTTCACTTGACCTTATCCATTGGCAACGGACCAATCTTGATTTCTCCTCGCTCACCTACCCTACAGGAGAGGATGATGGTGAGGGGAATCCACTGCCTTGGAGCGAGGTGGGATGTGTGTGGGCACCAGAGATGATTGCCACTGATGATGGGCGCATACTCATGCACTTTACCACACGCTTTCAGCGTGGGCGTAACCACATCCGCTATGTCTACATGAATGAGGATTTCACATGTATGACCAGCGAACCTCAAGTACTGTTGAAAGGGAGGGCCGATGAGTTGGGGCGTATCACCAAACATATAATCGACTCGGACATCACGAAGATTGGTGACACATATCATCTCTTCTGTACCGAACATGGACATCCGCGTCATGCCGTAAGCCAATCGCTCACAGGACCATATACCTTTATCCCGTTCAACGATGGATTAGATCAAGTACACGAGGCTCCAATGCTGTGGAAGCGGATTGGGGAGCAAAAATGGGTACTGATGCAAGACCGCTATTCTATAGAACCGCACAACTTCTATTTTTGTGAAACTACCGACTTGGAGCATTTCACACCTCTCGGTTATTTTGATGATGAACAGTGCCCCATGCGGCGTACCAATTTCTCGGAGCAGAAGCATGGTGCAGTGGTGCCAGTAACAAAAAAAGAACTAAGAAAGTTGATTAAATACTGGAATAAGCAAACAGAAGGCAATTTGATAGGAACTCACAGGAAGGAATGAGAATATGAGAAACATGAGAATGGCCGCATGGTTGCTAATGGTTTGCATGCCGCTCTTGTCGGTAAGCGCCAACATACGGGAAGAGAAACCTATCAGCAGTAATCTCTTCGGCATATTCATTGAAGATCTTAACTATACAGCCGTTGGAGGCCTGTATGCAGAAATGGTGCAGAACAGATCGTTCGAGTATACCCCAAGCGATGTAGACCTGCACCTCTATTACAAGAAAGGACAGTGGCATCCGTTTACTGCCTGGGAATTTCTGAAAGCAGGCAATGCCATAGCAACCCTGTCGATAGAGACAGCTTCACCCCTCAACGATAACAATCGTCACTACGTTACTGTCAATGTGCATACGGTAGGCAAGCAAGGAGCAGGTCTGCGCAATACTGGCTATCACGGTATGGTAGTAGAGAAAGGTGCTAAGTATTTGTTTTCTATGCACATGCGCTCATATCAGCAGGGAAGGGTAACGATAAGATTGGTTGAGCGCGATTCGGTACTGGCCGAATCAGCAATACCTATTGAAGGAGAGGGATGGGTGAAGTATGAAACGGAACTCGTAGCTTGCAATGACAGTAAGCATGCGGCATTAGAGGTGCTATTGCAGCAAGAGGGACGTGCAGATATAGATATGGTGTCACTCTTTCCAGAACAAACGTTCAAGATGCGCCGTAATGGCCTACGCACCGATTTGGCGCAAACTTTGGCCGACCTGAACCCCGCTTTTGTGAGATTTCCTGGTGGATGTCTTACGCATGGCGACGGCATCAGCAACATCTATCGATGGAAAAACACTATCGGCCCCATAGAAGAACGTGTGGAAGACTATAACATCTGGAATTACCGCCAGTCGATGGGACTTGGATTCTACGAATACTTCTTGTTTTGCGAGGACATCGGTGCAAAGCCATTACCCGTGCTTGCAGCAGGAGTTAGTTGCCAGAATTCGGCCCGAACACGAGGAACAGGGCAACAAGCTATACCTATGGAGGAGATGGATGAATATGTACAGGATATGCTGGACCTCATAGAATATGCCAATGGAGATACAACTACGATATGGGGGCGAAAAAGAGCCGAGGCTGGGCACCCTGAGCCTTTCGGGTTGGAATATATAGGTATAGGAAATGAAGACCATATATCCCCAAAGTTCAAGGAGCGGTTTGGTATGATACAAAAAGCTATAAAGGAGTATTATCCAGAAATAAAGGTGATAGGTACCGTGGGACCACAACCCGATGACGAGGACTGGCGTGAGGGGTGGAAGTTTGCTCGAGAGACTGCTCCAGACTTAGTGGACGAACATTATTATAGGCCACCACAATGGTTCTTAAACAATTTGCATCGTTACGATAACTATAATCGGGAAGAGCCGAAGGTCTATGTGGGTGAATATGCAAGCCGAGGTAATTCGATGTTCAACGCAATAGCAGAAGCGGCTTACCTTACAGCATTGGAACGCAATGGAGATGTGGTGCAAATGACCTCGTACGCTCCTCTGATGGCGCGTGTGGGTGATACGCAATGGAATCCTGACCTTATCTACTTTGATAAAGAAGGGGTATACCCTACGGTGAATTATCATGTGCAACGTCTATTCTCTTGCAATAGTGGTAATAGATATATCTCCGATGTCGTGAAAGGAATTGAAACGGCCTCATGTGTACGTGATACACGCACAGGAGCTGTGGTATTGAAATTAGTAAACCCTACAGATAGTGTTGTGGAAATACAGGCGGACCTCTCGGGAATACATTTACGTACACGTAAGGCCGTAGTAAGCGTATTGGCGGGAGACCCCAATCATGTGAATGCGAAAGATAAGCATCTTGAAACTGACATATCCCCTCAGGTAAGCGAAGAGAAATTCTCTAAGAAATTCAGTAGGATGCTTCCTCCCTGCTCATTGACGGTGATTGCATTCTAATAGATAATATTTGTGTTCTTAAGGTAATTGTTTGTAAGGATGACTGGGAGCTGCTGAGGCTAGCGTGTCCTGGCGGCTCTCTCCTTGAAACGAAGGTATTAGTTTTTTTGTACGATGATATTCAAGTTTAGACCTCTGTTGAAGCCGACCCTCTGGGGTGGCGACAGGATTGCTGCAATGAAGCGGCTGGGCAAGGTGCCGGGCATAGGCGAGAGTTGGGAGGTGTCGGGCATCGAGGGCAGCGTGTCGGTAGTGGCCGAGGGCGACTATGCCGGCCAAACACTTGCGCTGCTGGTACGCTGCTTGGGACCGCGCCTCGTGGGGGAACATGTGGCTGCGCTCTATGGCGACGAGTTTCCCCTGCTGGTGAAGTTTATCGATGCGCATGCCGACCTCTCGGTGCAGGTGCACCCCGACGACGAGACGGCACGCAGGCATGGCCACGCGCGCGGCAAGACGGAGATGTGGTACATCATGCCATCGGATGTGGATGCCAAGCTGTACTGTGGATTCAATCACGACATGACTGTGGAGGAGTATCGCAGACGAGTACACGACGGTACGCTGTGTGAGGCTCTGAGGCAGTATGCGGTGAGGGAGGGCGACGTGTTTTACCTCCCCTCGGGCCGTGTGCACGCCATCTGTGCGGGATGCTTGCTGATCGAGGTGCAGCAGGCAAGCGATGTCACCTTCCGCATGTATGACTATGGGCGTAAGGACAAGGATGGACGAGAGCGTCCACTACATATCGATGAGGCTGCAGAGGTGGTTCTATGGGCCGACAATGGCGACGAGCGCATACGCTACACCCCCGAGGTCGGGCATGGAGTAGAACTCGTCAGGTGCACGGCCTTTTGCGTGGTGCGCTACGACATAGAAGACGAGGAGGCAC
>JAEIGA010012205.1_pt1 | contig 13037 bp, 9 predicted proteins | sample 9270691 | NCBI WGS metagenome assembly JAEIGA01 (sample SAMN17057246, study PRJNA624740) | gut metagenome | biome: biome; isolation source: fecal sample | host: Bos grunniens | place: China: Xizang | collected 2019 | reverse complement strand
AACGATCAGAAGAAAATGCTGTTTACCAGCGAGTCGGTGACCGAGGGTCACCCCTATAAGATCTCGGACAAGATCTCGGATGCCATTTTGGACGAGCTGCTTCGTCAGGATCCCATGTCCCGCGTGGCCTGCGAGACCTTCTGCACCACGGGACTTGTGTGCATCATGGGTGAGATCACTACCAACGCCTACGTCGATTTCCAGAAGATCGTGCGCGACACCGTGCGTGAGATCGGCTACACCCGCGCCAAGTTCGGCTTTGACTGCGACTCCTGCGCGGTGATCTCCTCCATTCACGAGCAGTCGCCCGACATTGCGATGGGCGTTGACAAGTCCCTTGAGGCCAAGGCCGGCGAGGGCGACGGCAAGGACACGGGCGCGGGCGACCAGGGCCTCATGTTCGGATACGCCTGCGACGAGACCCCCGAGCTGATGCCCCTGCCCATCTCCCTCTCCCACGCGCTGGCCAAGAAGCTGACCGCCGTGCGCAAGAGCGGCGAGCTGGATTACCTCCGCCCCGACGGCAAGACGCAGGTGACGGTAGAGTACGTGGATGGCAAGCCCACCCGCGTGGACACCGTGGTCATTTCCACCCAGCACAGCGCCGACGTGACGCTGGACACCATCCGAGAAGACATGATCGAGCGCGTGATCAAGCCCACCATTCCTGCCGAGCTTCTGGACGGCGACACCAAGATCTACGTCAACCCCACGGGGCGCTTCGTGGTGGGCGGACCTGCGGGCGATACCGGCCTGACGGGACGCAAGATCATCGTGGACACCTACGGCGGCTACGCCCGCCACGGCGGCGGCGCGTTCTCGGGCAAGGATCCCACCAAGGTGGATCGCTCTGCCTCCTACGCCGCTCGCTATATTGCCAAGAACGTCGTTGCGGCAGGCCTTGCTTCCCGTTGCGAGGTGCAGGTGGCGTACGCCATTGGCGTGGCTAAGCCCGTGTCGGTGCTGATCGACACCTTCGGCACGGCTCGCGTGCCCGAGGCGGACATTGAGCGTGCCGTGCTGGCGCACGTGGATCTCCGTCCCGCCGCCATTATTGAGAAGTTTGACCTCCGCCGTCCCATCTACTGCGATCTCGCGGCGTACGGTCACATGGGCCGAGAGGACCTGAACGCGCCCTGGGAGGCGCGCGATCTGGCAGAGGTTCTGAAGGCCGAGCTGCTGTAATCTGCATAGCGGGGTGGCGCGTCCGGGACGGCCGCCCCGCGTTTCACCCACGTCATCGCTCTCCCATATACTGAAAAAAACAGTATGAAGGGAGAAGTGTGGCGTGTGGAGGTTATTGCTTGAATTTGCCATCGCCGCGTTGGCGGTGATCGGATTTTACACCGTTCTGTGCGCGTGGGGGGAGCTGTTTTCGGTGGCTCGTCCGCTCACGGTGGCGATCCTTGTGGAAACGGACGCCGAGCTTGACGGTCTTGACGTGTGGCTGGCCGAGGCGGCGAAGCGCACCAAGGGACGGGGGCAAGCTCCCGTGGTGCTGGTCGCGCCGTCGGCGGCGGAGCGGTTCCTCGCCGAGGACGGTGAGCCCGCACCTGCGTATGCGGAACTACTGGAGCGCTACGGTGCGGCGTGGCACGTTTTGGCCATGTAGCGCGTTTTCAAATTTGGATTTGTGCCTGCGGCACAGCTTTGGCTCGGGGTTGGGTATCGCGCGCCTGACATTTCACCCGAGGGCAAAGTGGTTTTCAAATTTGGATTTGTCGAGCAGGGGCGTTGCCCCTGCACCCCACCAGAACCCTTTTTGAAAACCTCCTCACTTCGTTCGGTGCGAATTTGCCTTCGGCAAATATCGCGAAGGGTTCTGGACTCCCAAAAACCTTAAAAAACATATATTTCAAAACGCTTTTTTAAATATATTTTTGAAGGTTCTTGAGGGGGTTCGGGGGAACTTCTTGCAAGAAGTTCCCCCGGCGTTCTCCCAGACAAACCCCAATTTGTAAACCATCGTTTGTACGATGATGTCTGAAAAAGGAGAGATAGCGATGTATCAAAAGCTGATGGAAACCGCCGTGGAGGCGCGGAAGAACGCCTACGCCCCCTATTCGGGCTACCGCGTGGGCGCGGCGTTGCTGGCCGAGGACGGGCGCGTCTTCACGGGCTGCAACGTGGAGAACGCCGCGTACAGCCCCACGATCTGCGCTGAGCGCGTCGCCGTGGGCAAGGCGGTCAGCGAAGGCGCGACACGCTTTACCGCCATCGCGGTGGTAGGCGGCGCGGGGGAAAATCCCTCGGACACCTGTACCCCCTGCGGCGTGTGCCGCCAGGTGCTTGCGGAATTCGCGTCATCCGAGCTGGCCATCGTGGTCGGCTCGCCCGATCGCTTTGCGGTACACACCCTCGGCGAGCTTCTCCCCCTGTCCTTCGGCGCAGGGGAGCTGGGGTGAGGGAGAGCGATTTGCGGGGCGTCGCCCCGCACCCCACCAAAACCTTTTTTGCAAAAAAGGTTTTGGATTCCAAAAAACCTTAAAAAGTTATAATAACCATTCCCCCCCAAAGACAAATTAAGTTTTCTACCGTCTGTAGAACCCCTACCCATCTTGCGCCTACCGCAACTAACCGAGTTGGTTGTCACACTTGACAACAACTCGGAGCTACGGCCCCATCCATGGGGAAATATTCCTTGCGACTCCTGTGAGCCGCAAGGAATATTTCAGAGCGGCGTCAGTGCCGTAAAAAAGCAAGCGTGGTGACATACGCCGCAGGCGATCAACGCGGCTACGCCTCGGCGCGCATCATCAAGGGAAAGGATACTTAAGGGAAACCGTAGGTTTTCCTTAAGTGGCGCTCTTTTGGTACTTTTCTCTCGCCAGGGAGAGAAAAGTACATAGAACCACGAGCAGATATAGAATGCCCGAAGTTTCAACATCCTTCTAAAAAACAAGGAGAACTCTGCCATGCAAATGTACGATCTGATCCGCAAAAAACGCGACGGCGGCATCCTTTCCAATGCCGAGATTTCGTGGTTCGTTCGCGGTTACACCGCGGGTGATATTCCCGACTATCAGGCCTCGGCTCTGTGCATGGCGATCTGGTATCGCGGCATGACCGCCGCCGAGACCACCGCCCTCACCCTCGCCATGCGGGATTCGGGCGACATTCTGCACCTCAACGGGGTGCAAGGTCTGCGCGTGGATAAGCACTCCACGGGGGGCGTGGGCGACAAGACCAGCCTCGTCATCGCCCCCGTGGTGGCGGCTCTGGGGCTCAAGGTCGCCAAAATGAGCGGCCGCGGGCTGGGTCACACGGGCGGCACGGTGGACAAGCTGGAGGCTATTCGGGGCTTTCGCACCGATCTTACCACCGCCGAGTTTGAGACGATCGTAAACCGCACGGGGCTGGCTATCGTGGGGCAGAGCGCCGAGCTGGCCCCCGCCGATAAGCGGCTGTACGCCCTGCGCGACGTAACCGCCACGGTGGACAGCCTGCCCCTCATCGCCTCCAGCATCATGAGTAAAAAGCTTGCCGCTAACGACGATTGCATTCTGCTGGACGTCAAGACGGGGAGCGGCGCGTTTATGAAGACCGAGGAAGACAGCCGCGCTTTGGCCGAGGCCATGGTGGAGATCGGCTGTCGGGCAGGGAAGCGGGTGCGTGCCCTCATCACCGACATGGACCGCCCGCTGGGGTGCGCCATCGGCAACGCGCTGGAGGTTATCGAGGCCATTGAGGTTTTGCGGGGCGGCGGCCCCGCTGATCTCGTGCAGATCTGCGAGGCGCTGGCGGTACACATGCTGATGCTCTCCGATTACGGCGCGGAGGCGGCTTGCGCCGAGGCGGTGCGTCGCGTAATAGCCGACGGTAGCGCGCTGGACGCCTTCGCTCGCATGGTGGAGGCGCAGGGCGGCGATCCCGATTGGATCTACCACCCCGAGCATTTTCCGACAGCGCTGTTCGTCCGCGAGGTGCGCGCCCCCCGCAACGGGTATATCACCCACGTGGATTGCGAGGGGTACGGCGCGGCGGCGCTTCTTTTGGGCGCGGGACGCAGCCGCATGGAGGACGTCATTGACCCCGCGGCGGGCGTCGTTTTAGCCAAAAGGACGGGAGATTTCGTCCGCGCGGGCGAGGTTATCGCTACGCTGCACACCTCGGACGAGTTACGGCTGGACGCCGCCGAGGCACGTCTGCTGGGCGCGACCGAGTGGGGGGAGGAGCCCCCGGTCGAGCGCCCCCTGATCGTGGGGGTCGTGGAGTAAAGGAGATTGCTATGGCTTCATGGATCATTCACCTGCGCGTGGCGCAGACACTCATGGACACCCTGCCCACGGTGGGGGACGTGACCGCCTTTGCGGTGGGCAATATTGCCCCCGACAGCGGTGCACCCAATCCCGATGGGGTTGGGTATACGCCCAGCAAGGACACCACCCATTTTCAGACGGTGGACGAGACGGGCGTCAAGGACATTCGCCCCGCGGATTTCATGGCCGCCTATCTCACCGAGGAGCAGGTCGGGCGGTATACGCCGCGGCAGTACGGCTTTTACCTTGGGTATCTTTCCCATCTCGTGACCGATCAGCTTTGGGCGGATGAGATTGTGTTCCCCGCGCGGGATGCCAACAGGGAGTGGTTTCTTTCGGACAAGGAGGGCTTTTTTGCTCACCTCAAGCGGGATTGGTACGATCTTGACTGCGTGTACCTCATGCACCACCCCGATTTTCCCGCTTACCGCGCGTACGCCGAGGCGGTGGGGTTCCGTAACGATTTTATGGAAATGTTCCCCGCGCAGGTGTTCGACGTGCGGCGGCAGGCGATATTGGAATTTTACCGTCAGCGTATGGCGACGGTGGACGAGCACCGCCCCATGCACGTCACAAACGAGCGGTTGGATGCCTTCGTGCGCAGCACGGCGGCGCGGATCGCGGCGCTCGCCCAGTCCGTTGGTTGCCCCGCGGCAATGACGTAACATAGAAAAACGCCTTTCCCGATAAGGGAAAGGCGTTTTTCGTTGGGATGGGATATGCGTAAATTGGTATTTATCGTTGGGTTGCCGAGGCCCAGCCAAGGAGATGGAGGGGAGGGGCAACGGAAACCCTAAAACGCCAACCAACCTATCATGGGGAGGGGAGGAAGGAACTTCGGCGTTTGAGATGGTCCTTCCTCCCCTCCCGCATCATGAGGAAGGTAAAGCAATACCCCTTTAGCCTTAAATGTTATTCGGTCTCTGGGGGAAGGGGGAGAGAACCATCTCAAACGCCGAAGTTTCTCTCCCCCTTCCCCTTAAATGGGTTGTATGGGAGACAAAACTTTTCTGTGCCCCATCCCCCACACTCCTTGGCTGGGCGGCGGCAACCCGCAGATAAATCCAAATTTAAAACACACCCTTAGGGAGTCCCATCGGGGGATATGGTAGGCGCGCGATAACCTATCCCGAGCCAGAGCCGTGCCGCAGGCACAAATCCAAATTTGAAGCCGAAGGGTTTGGGGGCAATGCCTCAAAATGTTCACCCCTGCGCGAGCCGCCACGCGAGTCCCGTATAGCGCATGGACTGGCGGTGGTTCTGCACCATGATGCGTACGATGTCCTCACGTCCCACGAGGATGACCATGCGGCGGGCGCGGGTGACGGCGGTGTAGAGCAGGTTGCGGGTGAGCAAGGGCATGGGCGCGCCGTACATGGGGATGATGACGAAGGGGTACTCGCTGCCCTGACTCTTGTGGACGGTCACCGCCCAGGCGTGCTCCAGCTCGTCCAGCAGGTCGGAGGAGTAGGTCGCCACGCGGTCATCGTAGCGTACCTGCATGGAGGAATCGGCGATGTCCACCGAGACCACGGTGCCGATGTCGCCGTTGAAGATGCCGTTGCCCTCGGTGCGGTCAAAGGACTCGCCCGACTCCCACGCGATATCATAGTTGTTGCGGGTCTGCATGACACGGTCGCCCACGCGGAACACGCTCTCGCGGAAGCGCAGCTCCCGTTTACCCCGCTCGGGGGGATTGAGAGCGGATTGCAGGAGGCGGTTGAGATTCTCGGTGCCGCCCTCGCCGCGGCGGGAGGGGGTGATAATCTGGATGCCGCCCTCGGTTTCCTTGCCGTAGGTGCGGGGCAGGCGAGTGCGGCAAAGCTCCACCACGGTGTCGGCGATTTCGCGGTCGGTGCGGCGGGGCAGGAAGAAGAAATCGTTGTCCTTGACGGTCAGAGTGGGCATTTGCCCCTCGTTGATGGCGTGGGCGTTGGTCACGATCAGGGACGCCTGCGCCTGACGGAAAATCTCGCACAGACGCACGGTGGCGAAGCGGCCGCTGTCAATGAGATCATTGAGGACTCGGCCTGCGCCCACGCTGGGGAGCTGGTCGGCGTCACCGATGAGGATCAGCCGCGCGCCGGGCTTGACGGCCTTGCACAGGGCACACATGAGGTCGGTGTCCACCATAGAGGCCTCGTCCACGATGATGACGTTCTCCTCAAGCAGGTCTTGCTCGTTGCGGCGGAAGTGGCCGCGCCCCTCTCCCTCGGCAAATTCCATCTCCAGCAGGCGGTGGATGGTGCGCGCCTCGGCCGAGGTGGATTCCGACAGCCGCTTTGCGGCGCGCCCTGTGGGGGCGGCGAGGGCCACCTTCATACCCATCGAGGTAAGGATGTGGAGCAGGGCGTGAACCACGGTGGTTTTACCCGTGCCGGGGCCGCCCGTGAGAATCATGATTCCGTGGGAGAGGGCGTTGTGAATGGCCTTTTTCTGCTCGGCGGCGTAGGTCACGCCCACCTCGCGCTCCTCGCGGCGGATGAACGCGTCCACGTCGCCCGCATCCACGGCGGGGCAGAGCTTGTCCAGAAGAACGAGCTTGTCGGCGATGTACTGTTCGGCGCGGTCGCGGGGGGAATCAAATAGGTAGTCCACGCCCCCCATGCGGCGGACGACCAGCTTGCCGAGTTCGATCTGGGCGTCCAGCGCCGCTTCAATGCGGGCGGGCTCGGCCGAGAGCAGGCGCGCGGCGGTTTCTACCAGCTTTTCGCGTGGGAGGCAGACGTGGCCGTTCTGGGCGGCGTTGGAGGAGAGGATATAGCGCACGCCGCTCATCAGGCGCTCCTCGGCGGCGGGGTCAAGTCCCAGAGCCATGGCCATGCGGTCGGCGCGCTCAAAGCCGATGCCCTCCACCTCGTCGCAGAGGCGGTAGGGATTGTGGCGGGCGATCTCCACCGCGCTGTTTCCGAATTTCTTGTAGATGCGCACCGTCATGGCGGCGCCGAAATGCTCGCGGAAAAACAGCATGGCCGAGCGGATGCCCGCCTTGGCGCGGAAATCCTCTCCGATCTCGGCGGCCTTGCGCGCCGAGATGCCTGAGATCTCGGTGAGCCACTCGGGGTGGTTCTCCATGACGTCCAGCGTGTCCTCGCCGAAGGTATCGACGATGCGCTCGGCGAGCTTGGGGCCGATGCCCTTGATGGTGCGGGAGGAGAGGTAGCGCAGGATGGCGGTGGAGTCGGCGGGCAGGTTGCGCTCGTACTGCTCAACGCGGAACTGGCGGCCATACTTGGGGCTGTGTACCCACTTGCCCCAGAGGATGACGCTGTCTCCGTCCCCCGCGTAGGGGCAGATGCCGCAGGCGGTGATTACCTCGTCGCCCGCCTCCAGCCCGACGTCCATGACGGTGTAACCCGTGTCCTCGCTGGCGTAAATAATGTGCTCAATCGTGCCCACAAGGCGGATCAGACCGTCGGCAGGGGTGGGAGTCTCGTTGTGATCGGACATAGTTGTCCTCCCTTTGGATGTAGTTATGCAGGGGTTTCACCCCTGCACCCCACCAAAACCTTTCTTGAAAGAAAGGTTTTGGATTCCAAAGAACTTTAATAAACATTTTTTCAAAGTTTTTGGAGTTCCAAGAACCTTTTTTCAAAAAGGTTCTTGGTGGGGTTTCAGGGGGCGATGCCCCCTGATAGAAATCGTTACTCTCGTATTCTCCATGAGGGGCGGTGGGCGCGGACGGAATGAACCATGCCCACCAGCATGAAGGTCGCCAGCATGGACGAGCCGCCGCAGGAGACGAAGGGCAGAGTCAGGCCGATGGTGGGCAGAATGGCAAGGCACATACCCACGTTCTCCAGCGTCTGGGCGATGATGACGGCGGCCACGCCCGCGGCGAGGTAGGCGCCGTAGTCGTGGTTGGCCTGCCTGGCGATCCACAGGATGCGAACGACCAGCACGGCAAGAGTGCCGATGACGAGAAAGCCGCCTACAAAGCCGAATTTCTCGCAGACGGTGGCGAGGATGAAGTCGGTGTGCGAGGCCGCAAGCTGCTCGTAGTCTCCGCCGCCAAAGAGCCCGACGCCGAGAAGCCCGCCGTTTTCAATGCATTGACGGCTGAGCAGGGGCTGCCAGCCGCGGTCAACGGGATCCAGCGAGGGATTGAAGCCCACGATGATGCGGTCCTGCTGGTAGGACGCCATAAAATCCCACAGAAAGGGGAAGGCAACGACGACAATGCCGGCGGCGGCGAGGAAGTAGCCGCCGTGAAGTCCGGCGCAAAAGAGCATAATGAGGACGAGGGCGATGTAAACCAGCGCCACGCCGAGGTCGCCCGAGAGCAGGATGAGTCCCACGATCAGCCCCGCGTGCAAAAAGAGCCCGATCAGGCTTTTGGGGTGGTTGATGCGTCCCTCGACCACCGACAGGTGCTTGGCAAAGGTGCAGATGAAGGTGATCTTGACGAACTCGGAGGGCTGGATGGCGACGCCGATGCCGGGGATGGTCAGCCAGCTTCGGTTGGAGGTCTCCATGGCGGCACCCGTTGAGCCCAGTACGAGCGTCAGGGCAAGGATGCCCATGGAGAACAGGAGCAGGGGGAGCCACAGCCTGTCCACAATGATGTGGTAGTCCAGATTGGCCACCACGAAGGTGAGGAGAAAGCCGAGGATGGCCATGGCGAACTGCATGCGCAGCTTGCTCAGACCGAAGTTATCCACCGCGCCGTACACCGTGACCAGACTGATCACCGAGAGGGCGACGGTGGAGAGCAGGAGGATGGGATCCACCCGCCGCACGGCATCGTGCAGGAAAAGCTTGATTTTCAGGAGCATGGCAACGTCTCGCGCGTCAGTAGCTCGCGTTGGGGGAGGTTGTCCCGTCGGCACCCGCCTTGACGGCGGCTACCACGCGGCTGGTGCCCAGGCGGTCAGCGCCGAGGGCGATCATGTCGGCGGCGTCGGTCAGGTTGGCAATGCCGCCTGCCGCCTTGACCTTGATATCCTTTCCCACGTTGGCGCGGAGAAACGCCACGTCCTCGCGCGTCGCGCCCCCCGTGGAAAAGCCCGTGGAGGTTTTGATGAAGTCTGCCCCCGCCTCGGTGACAATGCGGCAGGCGCGCAGCTTTTCCTCCTCGGTGAGCAGGCAGGTCTCAATGATGACCTTGAGGGTGCGCCCCGCGCAGGCGGCCTTGACGGCGGCGATCTCGTCGCGGACGTAATCGTCCTCGCCCGCCTTGAGCGCCCCGACGGGAATGACCATGTCGATCTCGTCGGCGCCGTTGGCTACGGCGTCAGATGCCTCAAAGCACTTGGCCGCCGTGGTGGCGTAGCCGCAGGGGAAGCCGATGACGGTGCAGATGGGCAGACGATCGCCCACGTAGGCCTTGGCGCGGGCTACGTACATGGCGGGGATGCACACGCTGGCGGTTCGGTAGCGCATACCGTCGTCACAGACGGCGCGGATGTCCTCCCACGTGGCGGTGGTGGAGAGCAGGGTGTGGTCGCAGCGGGCGAGAATGTCGGTGGTGGTCATGGTGGGGAGTCCTTTCTTTTTTATATCTACGTGCGGTTTTTGACGTTTTTTATGTGTTGCGAATGGGGGTGGCAAATGTTTCTCGGTCTCCGGGGGAAGGGGGAGAGAACCATCTCAAACGCCGAAGTTTCTCTCCCCCTTCCCCTGCAATAGGGTTGATGTGAGCCGAGGGTCTTTTGTGCCCCATCCCCCACATTCCTTGGCTGGGCCTTGGCAACACACAGGAAAAGCTGGGTTCAAGAGTGCTTTTCTTTTTTGGGAGATGCCCATTATTATCTTGGTAAAGTTCTTTTGATCCAAACTTTTCTTTCAAGAAAAGTTTGGTGGGGTGTGGGGTGAAACCCCACAAAGCCGTGCCACTTATTCTCCGCGCGGCAGCTCGAAGCCGTGGATGAAGCCGCTGACGTCGGCCGAGCAGACGTCGCCGCCGATGACGCGGTTGCGATAGACGAGGACGTTGGCGTAGACGCGGCCGTCGTAGGGCTTACCCTCGGCGTCCTTGTAGTCGGTGAGGGTGAAGGTGTAGCGGGTGACGGCCTTCTTTTTGTAGCCTGAGAGATCCAGCCCTTGCGCTTTTTGCAGTTCGTTGTAGCCCGCGAAGATCTTGTCGAACTCGGCGGGGATGGTCACCTCGGTGACCTCAGCCGAGCCCGCGTCCACCGACCAGCCGAACTGGCGGAGGAAGGCGGCGGCATCGTCGGCCGACTTGACCTTTTCGTACTTGTAGCTGACCGTGGTGTCGTTTTTGTTGGCCGTGCCTGCCGACGTGCCGCCCGCCGTGGGCTCGGACGTGCCGTTATAAGCATCGCTATACGCGGGCACGAATGCGATCAGGGTGATGAGGGCGACGAGGGCGATGCACACGATGCCCACGAATTTGATACTGCTGGCTTTGAATGAGTAAATGAACATACCGATACCTCCGTGATAGTTATCTGCTCCATGATATGAGGGGAGGTGTCGGTTTATGAGCGTATAGAAATATTATAGAATATTTCCTCCCGAAAGTCAACGGCGCGGGGGAGGGAATTGATAAATTTTCACAATTATTTTTTCGCCGCCCGTGACAAACGGAGGAAGGTGTGCTATAATAGAGGTATTCAGAACATAGAAAGGTGGAAAATCCATGCTGCATACGTATAAAAAAATCCTTCGCGGGGGTATCGCCTGCTTGCTGGCGGCACTGCTCTTGAGCGGTCAGGTGGCCTGCACCGTCCCCGACACGCAGGGTACGGATACCCTTTCCGATACCGAGTCGGGCACCGCGACGGAATCTCCCACCGATACCGAAGGGGATGCCGATACCGAAGCCGAGAAGGATACCACATTCGACACCTCTGACACCCCCGGCACCTCGGACGCCCCCGACACCGCGGTGACCACCGCCGTCCTCTCGCACAGCGGCGGCGTGTATACCGAGGCGGTGACGCTTACCGCCAAGGCCCCCGAGGGAACAACCCTGCGCTACACCAGTGACGGCAGTATCCCTACCGCCCGCTCCCGTAAATTTCCCGCGTCCCTGACCGTCGCCAAGACCGAGGGCAAGGCCGACTGCATCCGCGTCGCCGCCTTTGAGGGCTCGACTATGGTAGGCCAAGTGGCCAGCCATACCTACGTCCGCGCAAAGAGTGGCACGAGCGCGCTCTACACCGTCATGATCTCGGTGGACGCGGGGGATCTGGACGAGATGTGCGATGCCCCCTATGAGAAGATCGAGCGTCCCGCTCACGTCGAGATCGTCACCCCCAAGGGGCAGACCGTGATCTCGCAGGACGCGGGCCTGCGCCTCTTTGGCGGCTCCTCCCGCACGCTGGCGCAAAAATCCTTCAAGCTCATCGCCCGTAAGGACGGCTACTTTGGAGATGCCGTCTACGTAGGCGCGGGCACCTTCCGCTACCCCTTGTTCGATGGCCGCCGTGTGCTGGCAGGGGAGAACGCGGGCGAGGTGCTGGATCGCTACGACAGCTTCATCCTCCGCAACGGCGGTAACGATTCTCTGCTGGCCACCGCCTGCGATCCTATGGACGCCGCGCTGCTGCGTGACGGTGTCATCAACAATTTTGCCGCCTTCTACGCCCCCAACGTGGCGGTGTCCCTCTCCCAGTTCGCCGCCGTGTACGTCAACGGCAAATACTACGGACTTTTGGATATGCGCGAGAACCAGAACGAGGACTACGTCAAGCGGGTGTGGGGCGTGGACGACGCCGACGTGGTAGTAGTCAAGAGCGAGCTGGATACCTCCCGCCATTGCGACGAGCATGAAAGTGGCGGTGCCTGCCGCTTTTGCAACGTGTGGTTCTACTACGAAACCGACGAGGATTCCGCCGCGAAAGCCGAGCTGGCCGCGTGGGAGGATCTCTGCCGCCGCGCCGCCGAGGGGGTTCACGCGAGCGACAGCCGCTACAACGCCCTGTTTACCGAGATTTCCGAGAAGATCGACCTGCAAAATCTGCTGGAATACTACGCTCTCAACCTCTACTTCTGCAACACCGACTGGCCGCACAACAACGTCAAGGTCTGGCGGTACACCGGCGCGCCCGTTGAGGGCGTGGAGATCACCGACGGCAAGTGGCGATTCATGACGAGAGATATGGACATGGCGGCGGCGCGCTACTCCCGTCCCGACATTCTGCCCGAGCTGGACAGCCGCGCCGACGTGGACACCTTCTGGCGCGTTCTCGGCAATTACGTCAACGGTTACTCGAGTCTCTACTCCAACAGCGGCGAGACGATGCTGTACCCCGATTCCCTTTACCTGCAAGGACTTTTTGCATTTTGTATGAGAAATGACGATTTCCGTAGCGACTTTGTGGCGTACGCCCGTACCCTCGCCTCTGACGAGGCGGTGGAGCTGCAGGAGGATCTGTATAGCGCGGCCTACAAGGCCATCAAGGAGGGCATTGTCGCTCACCTCGACCGCTGGGGCGGGGATATCGTGGACGGCATCAGCATCCAGCGGGATTGGTACAACGCCGCCCGTCGCGTCAAGGCTTTCTTTACCGCCCGCCCGAAGCAGTTCCTCGCGTATCTGGAGATGGCCGAGCGGTTGTGCACGGAATGAATAAAATTTTGCATAATTGAATAAACGTTTGCCCCTCCGAGCGGCGAACGTCGCGGTCAGCCCCACGGGGCTGACCGCTTTGGATTTTTTGGGGGGGATTTTTGCCCGGTTTTCGTCCATACATCAAATTGGGGTTTATCTGGGAGAACGCCGGGGGAACTTCTTGCAAGAAGTTCCCCCGAACCCCCTCAAGAACCTTCAAAAAATATATTTAAAAGAGCGTTTTGAAATATATGTTTTTT
>JAEIGA010012204.1_pt1 | contig 13037 bp, 22 predicted proteins | sample 9270691 | NCBI WGS metagenome assembly JAEIGA01 (sample SAMN17057246, study PRJNA624740) | gut metagenome | biome: biome; isolation source: fecal sample | host: Bos grunniens | place: China: Xizang | collected 2019 | reverse complement strand
TTGTTTTTAGGTGCAAAGTATGCCAGTTTGAAATGGAAGATGGAAGATGCTCTGTAAAGGTTTTTGTGGGCAAGCACGGTACTGAAAGTCAGAAAGAATCTGCATTTTCTATGTGTTAAAAGGAAGGAGAAGAAATGAACGACAAAAAATATCACGAAGCGTTCAAGGCAGATGCGTACTTCACCCCGCCACCGACCGCCGTCCGCTGCCGTAACTGCGGAACGAAGCTCAAGGTCTACTACGCGGAGGAGAGCCTCTACGCCGTCAAATGCTGCTACTGCGAGACCATCACGCTGGCCAAGGCCAGAAACCCCGTGGAGGCCGCACGGTACGTTGGAGAGTATGTGATCGACATAAATGTCTGCGACAAATGGACAAACGAAGGAGAAGTAAAATGGCCGAAAGAAACGCAGAACGAGAGCGGCTGATTGAAATGCTGGGTAAGTTTCCGCTTTGGCCGTCAACGATGGGAGAACGATGGATGCCCGAAGCGGTCGAACGCCTAGCCGACCACCTTATCGCAAACGGTGTGGTTGTGCCGCCTATGAAATTAGGACAGACTTGTTTCGATCTCTGTACTTATCGAAACAAAGCCGATGAGTGCCGGGTTTCCTCTATAACGCAAAAGGCCGATGGAACTTTCAAAATAAGACTTACAAATCTGCGTGGTAAGTGGGTATTTGAAATCACGGCTGACAACATTGGCAAAACCGTATTACTCGACCGCGAAGAAGCCGAAAAAGCACTTGCGGAAAGGAAGGAGCAGAAATGACCGAAATTCAAAAAAAGCGAATCGAAGCATTTTTGAAAGAACTTTCGGAATTGACAACAAAATACGGACTTGCCATTTGCGGTTGCGGTTGTTGTGGAAGTCCGTATATCGAGGATTTGAACGACCCATCGAAGAATGTGATCTTTGAATGCTTGACCTATGATGAAGAAAAGAAGAGGTATTACTAAAAATGACCGAGTGGATCAGCGTACACGAGCGACTCCCCGAAGAAAACGTGCGGGTGCTGGTCTCCCTCGGAGACCGTCTCCCCTACATCGACACCGACCGTCGGTACTTGGGCAGCTGGGTTAGATGGGACGGGAACATAACCCATTGGATGGAGTTGCCTGAGCAACCGGACGAAGAGTGATAAAAGTGAAACTTTTTTAACAAGCTACTGCATAAGGAATTTATTATAAGTGATAATAGTGATATATTTTTAATAGATTCTAGTAATAGAAAAATATATAGATTTGTATATGTAATATATACTATTTCTATAAGGAGCTTTGCGCAAAAAATTTATCAATTTATCACTCGCCTAAAAGGAGGATGAAATGAAGCCAGTTTATAAACTAACTACAATGTGCTGGTTCGTTGAGGGATTAGGAATGTTTAAGACCAAGGATGAAGCACTCCTTGCGATTGAGGATAACAAACTCAAGCATACTATCCTCGTTCGGATCAGTGATAAGACGAAACGAGAATTAAAACGACTCTCGGATGTACGGGGTCAAACGATGTCTGATGTGATTAGACAATTGATTGAACAGGAGGTAAACAAGGATGGCAACTAAGAAGGATGAGACCAAGGAAGTAGTAAAGAAGAAACCGAGAGGAAAAAACATCGGTGAGACTCTTGCTCCTATTACTGAACCGGGTGATAATGCCAAGTACATTGGTGTGAGTCTGCAGCTCTTTAATCTTCCGAAGATCGACTTGAAACAGCCCGAACAGGTGCAGGCTAGATTGACTGAGTACTTTCAGATTCAGTTCGACGCGGATGTTAAACCGACTGTTGCTGGTATGGCGATGGCATTGGGTATTGACCGACGGAGATTGTGGGAGATTCGAGCGGATGTAATGGATCGCAATCAAGATTTACCGACTACGACACGGGACTGTATAAAAAAAGCTTATGATTTTATGGAAAATCTATGGGAAAATTATATGCAAAACGGGAAAATTAACCCCGTTTCCGGGATTTTCCTCGGAAAGAACAACTTTGGCTATCAGGACAAGACCGAGTACGTGGTCACTCCGAACGTAAATAACGACTCCGACTATAGTGCTGACGATATCCGTAAGCGGTACTTGACCGACTCTCCGACTATCGAGCAACTTTCGGACGGCAGCGAGTCCGACTCTTGATCGACTCTTGATCGACTTTCCCACGCACACAGGCACAGAAAAAGGGCAATCCACTCAGATCGAGCGGGTTGCCCTTCGGTTTTTGGCCGGTTTGGTACTGCCCCGGAGCGGGCGCGTGGTTCGATCGCTGCGCCGCGGCTGGTGTGCTGGTGTGCCGTGATACCCTCTAGAACGCCCTAGGAAGGCCGTAGAGCCATTTTAACGCTGTTGTGGTATAAGAATACACCTAGAAACAAAATGCGCTAGAACGGCCTTAAAACGGCTTAGAAAAGCCGCCCGAAAAGGACGGCAAACAAAAACCGCCACCCGGCCGGGTGGCGGTATTATTGTTATTTGGTTATTTTCAGCAGCTCCGCTAGAATGACCAGCGGCAGTACTAGAACGCATATCAGAATCAATTGTTTTCCTCCCTTCAATCCATTTCGCAGAAAAACGCGTCCGGGCTGGTGAAGTCGGGGTGATCCTGCGTGGGCTTGCTTGCTTTTTCCTTGTTTCCGCTCAGGGCGGGCGCGTTTACTTTAATCGCCACGTTTCCGGCCTTGTCTACGGTTGCGGACGGTTTACAGCCGCACGCGCTCAGAATATCCATAATATTTTTTGTTACCTTCATTGTTTTATAGCTCCTTCCACCCGTCGCAAATTTCCCGCGCACCGCGTAAATACCCCGCGGGTATTTCAATTTGGCATTGCGTCCACGATATAACATAGAGCGAAAACGGGATTTTATAATAATTGAGATTGTCGCTAAGTACCTGTGAGTCCGGCCACGATAACACAATATAATACTTCATTTTTTTTATGTCCTCCGTTAATGTTCATAAAATGCGATCGTTTCGCCCTTTTTCAATTCCCAGCAGCCCACGCCACGACAGGCGCACTCTGTACAATTCCCGCCGCAGATATTCCAGCCGTCGGACGGTTCGCAGCCCTTGAATATAACCGCTGCCGTGGGCAGCTGGTGAGGGTTGACGGGTTTTTGTTCTCCCCATTCTGAGAAAATAACGTGTAGGTTTGCCGGAAGATCCCCAAACGCCGAAATATAATTGTTTACGATTTCGTATCGCTTAGTAAATACTAAGATTTCGGTATGCGGGCATTGTTTGGCGGTTATAACCATTTCCTTGAAATATCCAGCGTTTGGAATATCCCCGGAAACGTGGAAACGGAAATAACGGTGTACCGCTACGGCTGCGCGTACTTGTAACCAGTACCCGCCCCAATCTTCATTTAATAGATCAAGGTTGCTCTGATATGCGTTCCGTACGTTCTTATAGATCCGACAGAGTTTAGCGGCGTAACATTTCGCAGCGCATGGGCAGCCCGTCGGGCAGGTTACGATCGGCGGCAGCGATACGGACGGGATCGCTCCCATTTTCTTATTTCCGGGGCTGATAGATAATTTAATCATTTGTTTTCCCTCCCTTGAATCGGGTGTATTTTTCTTTACGCCTATATTGTAGCACGGTATTTGTTATATGTCAATAGGGTTGTATAATATTTATGAAACATTTCAAAATAAAATTGTAAAGCCGTATGACCCGCAAAACAAACGTGTTTCAGAATGTCAAGGGGCTATGCCCAATGAAACACCGGGCGCGGATCGCTCCGCTGGGGCTGCTCAGAGTACCCCGCGGGGAGTACGGGAGCGGGGGAGGGGCGGGAATTAGCCCTCCGAGTAGCCAAAAATAGAAAAAGTCCCTTTTCAAAAATCTCTCAAAATTAAAAAGAATATTTTTTTCAAAAACAACAGAGAAATTTCAAAAATGCTATTGACATATTGCCACACTCGTGATATACTATACTCAAACAGAGGAGGTGTTCGATATGAAGGTAGGTTACATTAGAGTATCCACGAAGGAACAGAACACCATCAGACAAGAAATTCTGATGGAGCAACTGGGTGTGGAAAAGGTCTACATTGAAAAATGTAGTGGTAAGAACGCTCACCGTCCTGAACTGGTGAAGATGATGGCGTTCGTTCGAGAGGGAGACACGGTGGTGGTCGAAGCCATCAGTAGATTCGCGCGTAACACTCGTGACCTGTTGGCTCTGACCGACGAACTTGCTCAAAAGGGAGTGCAGTTCGAGTCTCAGAAGGAAAAGATCGATACTACCACGCCCACGGGGCAGTTTATGTTGACGGTATTCGCCGCCGTTGCGGAGCTGGAGAGACAGTATATGCTCGATAGACAGCGCGAAGGAATCGAAGCGCGTAGAGAGCAGGGCGGGTACAAGGGTAGAGAGCCTATCGAAGTGGATAAGGTATTATTCAAGCAAGAGTATGACCTTTGGAAAGAGGGGAAGATCACTGCAAAGACCGCGATGCTGCACCTCGGATTGAAGCCGAACACCTTCTACCGCCGCGTGAAGGAATATGAGGTCGCAAAATGATTTGGATCGTAGCAATAATCGCCATTCCCATACTGGTGTTGTTAGAGTTAGTCAATAAAACAAAATAGAGGAGGTAGCGGTATGTATCCACATTTGCTGGAAACAACCAGCACCCGGTGTACGCAGAGAACCTATATGATCCACCCCAGTTATACCTTCCGTGATCTAACCGAGGAAGAGAAGGAGATCGCGTATCGGAGCGCGCTGGAGTGGTGCAGTGTTCACGAAGGGATGTTCAATGACTTGTACGAGCGGGTTATGGAAGATTTCAAGATACTGAAGGAACAGGGTATGTCTTCCGAAGAAGGTGCAGAGGTCATAGACCGCTGGACGAATTGATTTTATAATATTAGAGAGTGCAATGATTTGCAGAGGTGTTGAGTCCTCGTGAGTCGTTGCACTTTTTTATTTGGAGGTAAATATGGGAGAATTGCTTTCTAAAATTTTTCAAGAAATCAAAAAGAGTCATAGCATTAGGGCGATGACTGACTTAAAAGACATCTGTAGAGAATGTATGAAAACCGACGCGTCTCTCGCCACAGAATATTTGGTGAAGTTATCAGACGAGATCGAGATAGCTATCGGGAACGAGACCGAGATTGATGTGCTGCGCCCCCTGTTTGATCTGCACAAACGAGTGGTGTTCTTAGCCGCTCCCTATTCGTTCCATTGCTATCTCCTCGCGCTAGAGTGGAATCGTCCCCCTGAGCGCAAATTCTATCCTCCTCGGCGTAAAGTGTTGAAGACCTTGGTGGACGATTTGCAAGACCTTGCCGATAAGAAATTGGATTTTCTAGGGATCAGCTTGCCACCTCGTGTGGGCAAATCGACACTATGCATCTTCTTTATGACTTGGGTTATGGGCAAAAGTCCCGATAGTGCGAATGTAATGTCAGGTCACTCCGATAAACTGACCGACGGCTTCTATCGAGAGTTGCTCTCAATCCTTACCGACCCCACTCAATACGCGTGGGCTGAGATTTTCCCGTCTGTCCCGATCGTGGATAATTCCGCGAAGAATGAGACGATTGACCTTAACAAGCGGAAGAGATTTCCCACTATGACCTGTCGCTCCATTTCGGGTACTCTTACGGGAGCGGTCGAGATTGGTAACGACGGCATACTATATTGCGATGACTTGATTGAGGACTTGGAAGAGAGTTTGAATCCTATTCGCTTGCAAGCGAAGTACGATGCTTACTTGAACCAGTTGAAAGACCGTAAGAAGCTTGGGGCGGTCGAATTGATGGTCGGAACTAGATGGAACACGGCTGACCCGCTTGGCAGGATTCAAGAACAGTACGCGGGGAATCCTCGATATCGCTTCCGGGTCATTCCCGCGCTTGATGAAAACGGGGAGTCTAACTTTAATTACCAATACGGACTGGGATTCGACACCGCATACTATCTCGATATGAAAGAGAGCATCGACGATGCAACGTGGTGTGCGAAGTATATGGGAAATCCGTACATTCGTGAAGGTCTGTTATTCCCGGAAGATGAGCTGCTCACATACAACGGGGTTCTGCCCGACGGCGATCCTGAGAAGGTCGCGGTGTGCGATGTAGCGTGGGGAGGAGGGGATAGTCTGTCAATGCCAATTCTCTACAAGTATGGCGCAGATGTGTACGTTCATGATGTCGTATTCAACCCAGGGGATAAGACCGTAACCTATCCCGTGGTAGTTGGTAGACTCAAGTATCACCATCCCCACAAAGCACGATTTGAGGCCAACAACGGAGGTCACGAATATGCGGATAATGTGGATAAAGAACTGCGAAAAGATGGTGTACACATCAACGTATTTTCCCGAAAAGCACCGAACAATCAGTCTAAGTTGGCCAGAATCATTCAGTTCGCCCCCGATGTGAAGAAGTTTTACTTCCTTGCAGATCGGTATCGTAGCAAGGAGTATCGAGAGTTTATGCGAGAGGTGACCACCTTCGTGCAGACAGGTAAGAACCCTCACGACGATGCTTGTGACAGTTTGGCGATGGCAGCGGATGAAATATACCACGGAATCGGCAGCGTTGAAGTCTTCAAACGGCCTTTCTAATCGTTGACTGACCATAATTATGTATATCTCTCGACAAATTGGCGTCAATATGTTAAAATATGGATGGAGGTGATAATATGCCTAACAATTCCAAAGAGTGGCTGGGTAAACGGTTCGGTAGATTGACGGTAGTCGATTTCGCTCACGCTAGTCCTCCATACCGGGGATGGTTGTGGGTATGCAAGTGCGATTGTGGAAACACTAAAACGCTGTTAGTGGGAGATGTAAAAAAGGGGAGAACTCGATCCTGTGGGTGTTTACACAATGAAGTTTGTGCGAAAAAGGCATCTAAATTTAGGTATCCCGTGAAAGAATACCCTCGATTGTATTCGATCTACAATGGCGTAAAAAAGAGATGTTATGCGAGAAACGAATTGCGATACAAGGATTATGGGGGTCGCGGAATCAAGATGTGTGATGATTGGTTAAACCCAGTCGACGGTTTTGATAATTTCGTTGAGTGGTCTTTGTCGAATGAATATGCCGAGGATAAGACCATCGATAGAATTGAGGTAGATGGTGATTACGAACCCCAAAATTGTCGGTGGATATCTTTATTAGACCAATCACTTAACAAACGAGACACCCGTTGGGTGATATACAAAGGAGAACGACTACCTTTGAAAGTTCTTTGCGATAGTCTTGGTGTAAGTTATGATACGGTACACAATCGATTGTACTCTTTGGGCTGGGATATTGAGAGAGCGGTTCAATGGCCTTCTCAGCAAGACGGGTCTCTTATGAGTAAATGTCGCGAGAAAGGCATTAGTTATAGTACAGTTCGGGATAGGATTTATAAATTGGGATGGAGTGAAGAGAGGGCATTGAATACCCCATCGAAAGGCAGGAGAGCTAAGTATAAACAGAGCGATGAATAATCGCATTTTTGCACAACATCTTGTGTGTAAACACTTGACAGATACAATATATTGTAGTATAATTATACTAGAATAAAATAATTTGAATTTGTGAGCGCATATTTTGCGGTAGGTAAGTCCTACGGTGAAATATGCGCTTTTTTATTTCTGAGCAAAGGAGGGATTTCAATGGAAACGCGACACCTGTTCGGTCGTGAGGTGCTGCTGCACGATGAAGTGGTGCTGACCGACGAGAACATCGTAGAGATTCTCGATAAGATGATGAGCCGTCACGCGAAGAATCGTTATGACATCCAGTATCTTTGGGATTACTACAAGGGCAAGCAGCCTATTTTGGGTCGTGAGAAGAAAGTCCGTCCTGAAATCTGTAATCGAATTGTAGAGAATCGAGCCAATGAGATTGTGTCGTTTAAGGTCGGATATCTCTGTGGCGAACCAATTCAATACATCGGCAGAACTGGCTCAGAGAGCATTTCCAAGGCGATTTCCGAGCTGAACGAGATGATGTTTGGCGAGAGCAAGGCCACGCAGGATAAAGAGGTGGTCGAGTGGCAGTCCGTTTGTGGTACTGCGTACCGCTTGGTGCTTCCCGATACTCGCGGTGGCGAGGACGATGCTCCGTTTGAGATGTACACGCTTGATCCGCGTGATGCGTTCGTGGTGTATAGCAACGAGGTCGGAGCGAAACCTCTGTTTGCGGTGAAGTACTGCGTAACGGAAAACAACGATTACATCTACTCGGTCTACACGGAACACCATTTTTGGAAAATTAAGAACAAGGACATTGTGGAGAGCGCAGATCACGCACTCGGTATCATTCCGATTATCGAGTATCCGGCGAACACGGCACGGCTGGGTTCGTTCGAGACGGTTCTTCCTCTTCTCGATGCAATCAATAACGTAGCATCCAATCGTTTGGATGGTATTGAGCAGTTCATTCAAGCGTTTATCAAATTTGTGAACTGCGACATTACGGCAGAAGATTTCGACCGCTTGAAAGACCTCGGCGCGATCAAAGTGAAGTCTGCGGATGGTCAGCAAGCGGATGTAGACATCGTAACCAACGAACTCAATCAGATGCAGACGCAGACCCTTGTGGATTATCTGTATCAGACGGTGCTTACGATCGTTGGTATGCCGAGTATGTCCGATGGGTCTACCTCTGATTCCTCTAACAACGGCGCGGTGATCTTGAAGAACGGCTGGCAGGGTGCGGAGACGAGAGCGAAAGACAGCGAGCTGATGTATAAGGCATCGGAGCAGCAGACCCTCAAGCTGATCCTCCGTATCATCCGAGATACGCAGGGTCTGTCGGAGGAGCTGTACGCGCTGCGGTTGAAGGACATTGCGCTGCAGTTTACTCGTAGAAATTACGAAAACATTCAGAGTAAGGCACAGGTGCTTACCACGATGCTGGCTCAGGATAAGATTCATCCTCGGCTTGCGTTCGCCCATTGCGGACTGTTTACTGACCCGGAGGATGCCTACCGAGTGAGTGAGAAATACAGCGAGGAACACAAGGCAGCGGAAGCCGCCGTTGTAGGTGAGGAGGGTGATTTCAATGCGTGAGAAAATTAGAAATTGCCTTAAAATCAAGTGCGATGATATTGATCTCACCACGCTAACGAACATTGAGTTCTATGTTCGGCAGATGAAGTTCTTTGCGACCTATGCTCCTACGGTGCTTTCTCAAAATGAGATGTTGGTGGTCATTCCGTTTGAGGATGCGATGCAGTTGAACCGAGGAGAAGTCAGACTTCAGTTTGCGTTTACGAACGAGGATGGCACTCCCGATGCGAGCGAAATTGTGGTGAAGCAAGTAGATGACCTACTGAAAGAGGTGGGTTATGATCCGATTTAAAGTTGAACAGGAGTCCATAAATATGGCCGTCCAACCGCCGAGATCGATTGGGATGACCGTAGAAAAAGTCCAAGTCGTTGATAGACAAGTGAATTCGATAAAGATCGGGACGGTTATGCTTTTGGCCGATGCTTGGGTCGGAGAGACGAGTCCTTATTCTCAGATCGTGGATATCGAAGGTGTTACCGAAAATAGTCAAGTGGATTTGACTCCAAGTGTGGAACAGCTCGTTGTTTTTTACGATAAGGACTTGGCATTCGTGACCGAGAACGAGGACGGCGTGGTAACGGTGTACGCGATAGGACAGAAACCCACGAATGACTACACCATTCAGGTGACGATCACGGAGGTGATGGCGTGAGTAGAAAGATCATCGGCGTGACCGTTGGCACAACCCTTAATCCGAAACGACTCGGTGAGTTTGTCGAGAACGGAAAGTCCGCGTATGAACTGGCCGTTGAAAACGGTTTTAAAGGTTCGGTACAAGAGTGGCTTGATTCGTTGAAGGGCAAAGACGGTCACACCCCCGAAAAGGGTACAGACTATTTCACGGAAGAGGACAAGTTGGAACTGGTATCTTCCGTGATTGCAGCACTCCCGGTCTATAACGGCGAGGTGATTGCTGTATGACGGAACACAAGATCACAGTATTAGGCGGCACTTCAGTTCGGTTGCCCACGGCCGGAAAATATTGCGAAAAGGACATTGTGATTTCCGCAACTGGTGGGGATCACGAACAGTACAAGGGGAGTTACACGGTTACCCCTTCCGTCACGGAACAGAAGATGGCAACAAAAAACAAAGTGATGCTTGACGATGTGACCGTGGAAGCAATCCCTTACGCAGAAGTAACAAACACATCGAACGGTAAGACCGTGACGATAGGATGAAAAGAGGTATAAAAAATGGCTGTTTCTAAAGTAGTTTACGGCGGCAGAACGCTGATTGACTTGACTGGTGATAGCATCACCAAAGACAAACTGCTGAAAGACTTCACCGCACACGGCCCGGACGGTGAACCGATTACCGGTACTTGTACGTTTGATTCCGACACCACGGATGCGACGGTACAGGTTGCCGAAATGTTGGCGGGTGAAACCGCATACGCACGCGGCTCGAAGCTGACTGGCACGATGAAGAACAACGGCGCGGTGGCTGGTAAGATCACCACCAAGGCTGGAAAGTACACTGTTCCACAGGGCTACCACGATGGTTCGGGTACGGTACAGATTGATCCGACTGAACAGGCGAAGATTGTTCCTGCGAACATCCGCGAGGGTGTAACCATCCTTGGTGTCGCTGGTGAGATGAGCGGTACGGAAGGCGAAAAGGCGCAGGAAAAGACCGTAACACCCAGCACCGAAGAACAGACGGTTGTTCCCGATTCGGGCTTCACTTGTCTGTCGAGTGTCAAGGTGAACGCGATTCCGTACGTTGAAAGTGACAACGCCGCTGGTGGTATCACTGTAACCATCGGTTAAGAGAGGAGATAAACTATGCCAGTAAATAAGGTTGTTTTCGGGGCGGTTTCAATAATGGACATTTCCGATAGCACTGTAACGCCGGAAACACTGGCGGAAGGTGCGACCGCCTACGATAAGACGGGTGCGAAAATCACTGGAACGATGAAAGCGTCCGAGGATTTGGATGCAGAACTGACCGAACAGGCATCCCTTATTTCCGAACTGTCCACTGTGTTGGATGGTAAGGCGGCTGGTGGTTCGGGCGGTGGTGTGTGTACTTTGGAAATTATCGCAGATGTACCAGTTTTGGGCGCAACAATATACTGGATTGATGGCAATGGCGAACTTCAAAAGAACCAATATTCTTCGATGGATATTATGACGGGAATTTCGCTACAATGTTTGAAAGGTTCGCCCGTATGTGCAGATGCTCACTTTTTTGTGGATATGGGAAACAAATCTTACGGTGGTGTTAAGCAAATGAACGAGTTTTGTATATTCGTTACGGACGATGCGACCTTTGTTATTAGCTGACAACTTGAAGGAAGATTAGCCAAACAAACGCTGCTAAACCGTCCACCCAACAAACGACAGGCAGACACGGGGACGGCAGTTTACGCACTAATGAATAGGTGGTGAAATAAAACAATGTCAAACAAACAAACCTTACAATCTCACAACACCCAACTTCAAGGGTTGATCGACAAGGCTAATGCACTTCCGGATGCGGGGAGTGGTGGTTCGGGCGGTGGCGCGAGTGTGGAAACTTGTACCGTGACGATACAGTTCACAAGCTCGGGAGACCCGGCCAATGTAACTATTAGTGGGGTTCAATATATTGATGGTCATATATCACCATTGGCCATTGATGATTATGATTCTAATCGCACCACTGGTGTAACTTCACCCTATGTCATTGAAAATGTTGTAAAGAACTCAACTTTATCTATTTCCTGTGAGACATATTTTATGTTGGGTTTTGTTACGGTAGATGGCGGAGAAGTAAACATTCATCGACCATCGCGTCGTCTAACGGTTGTCACGATAACCGATCCAATCGCAACTGTCACGATCGAGAACGCCTACTAACCGTATTGACAACCCAATAATAAAGAAGTCAACAACCAACGCCAAACTGCCCACTTAACAACCGACAGGCAGACACGCAAACAAAACATCACAAACGATGCTAAAGTGGACAACCCACTTAACATACGACAGGGAAGTCGATAATCGCAAACACGGGGAGACAACCCCTAAAAACAGAAAATAGTGCAGAGGGAACTGCCTTATTAAACGCGGGAGGTAACAAGATGAACATTAAGGATTTACTTAAAGATGCTTACCGAGAGGGTATGTCGGTCGAGGACATCGAAAAGGCTCTTGAGGGCATCGAACTGCCGAATGACGGCTCTGCTGAAATCGAAAGATTGAGAGCAGCTCTGTCGAAAAGCAACACAGAAGCAGCAGATTACAAAAAGCAGTTGCGGGAAAAGATGACTGCCGAGGAAGCAAAGACGAAAGAGGAAGCCGACAAGATGGCTGACCTTCAGAGTAAGTACGAAGCTCTGCTCAAGGAATCTACCATCACCAAGAACAAGTCTCGTCTCTTGGCACTTGGCTACACTGACGATCTCGCTACGGAAGTTGCTGAAGCGATGGCAGAGGGTGACACTGACAAGGTGTTCGCCGGACAACAGAAACATCTCGACTCGGTAGAAAAGAGAATCCGTGAAGATGCTCTGAAGGGAACTCCGAAGCCCACTGGCGGCACGGGCAAAGCCGCAATGACCAAAGAACAGTTCCGGGCGATGAGCGCACAGGAGAGATTCGATTACTCTCAGTCGCACCCGGATGAATACAAGGAACTATATGGAGGTAACTAACAATGGCAAATCAGGTCTATCAGAACTTCTTCCTGTCGAATGAGGTAGAAGATCAGTTTAATTCCCACCTTGATCTGCAGCAGTTCTGCACGGTTGATAACACTCTGACTGGTACTGCTGGTATGAAGCGAGTTATCCATACCTACCGTGCAACGAACGGTACGGAGAAGCTGACCATCGGTCAGGGTAACTCCAAGTCCATCGAAGTAAGCTACACCCCTGTTGAGTACGAGATCGCTCTCGCACAGAACAGATTCGTGTGGAACGATGAACACGCTATGACCGACCCGATGCTCGTTCCCGTAGGTATGAAGCACGCTGGTACGGATATGTTCAACACCGTACAGGCTGACATCTAC
>JAEIGA010012203.1_pt1 | contig 13037 bp, 9 predicted proteins | sample 9270691 | NCBI WGS metagenome assembly JAEIGA01 (sample SAMN17057246, study PRJNA624740) | gut metagenome | biome: biome; isolation source: fecal sample | host: Bos grunniens | place: China: Xizang | collected 2019 | reverse complement strand
CCTGTACTACACTTACAGGAACCACAGCATGAAACACTATGAGTATGACGGCTATTTTGTACGCGACAACCTCAATTGGCGCGAGTACCGTCCAAGGCTCAAAAGCGGTGTATGGGCGGAGTTCAAGCAGACTGCTGAAGACTATAGATATTTTACTCTTGAAAGCACACACAATATTGTGTACATTCCAAAGACAACTGATGACGACATTGTAATCAAAGATAAGGATAATAAAAACTGGACGGGTGGCTATGCGATACAGGCGGTATACGACCGTTCGGCAACCTATCCTTACAGCTTCTACTACGAAAAGAGCGCACGTGTAAAAGGAAAGGACAATTATGAACTAACTGACAACACTGCACGTATAAGCCTTGACAGCAAATGTAATATACAGGTGGCTCTCGGTGGAAAGCACTATGATTTTACCTATACCGATATTTCAATTGCCGATTATGACGGGAAAGAGGCAATCCTCATAACCATTGACAAGAAGAACAGGATATGGCTTTTCGACGGTACTGCACGCCTGGAGTGCAAGAAGATTGGCAAGAATATGATTCTGGTGGGTGCCAAAAGCAGCAGGGTAATTATGGAGCAACTTAAAATAGGTACCTTCAGAATGTAAATCTTTAAATCGTCGGGCAAATACATTTGAGAGATTTTGCATTTTATGGCAAAATGTCTATTTTTGGAAAAAATAAAAGAAATCACTATGAAAAGAATTGTTTTTGCTCTCTCGGTATTGTTTGTGGTGTTCTCTTTTACGGCCTGTGTCAATTCGCAGACTCCCATAAAAGAGTTGGAAAAGATTGCCAAAGAGGTTGAGGAGAACTACAATTCGTATACACAGGAGGATATTGATGAGGTACTTGTCAGGTTGGATGCTGTTGAAAAGGAGTTCGACAAATATGAATATACAGATGAGGAGTTGCGTGAGATCGGTCGCTTGAACGGCAGAATGAGTGCATACCTCACAAAAGCAGCCTTGAACAATTTGGGCTCATCTATGGGTGATCTTTTCCAAGAGTTAGGAGGTGGCATTGAAGGCTTTATGGAAGCTTTCGGTGTAGAGAATCTTGATTTGGATATCGATGAAGGAGACCTGTCCGATGAGGAGCTGCGTGAGGCTGGGCGCAATGCCGGCAAGCAACTGGGCAAGTCGGCCCGCGAGTTTGCCATAAAACTCGGCGCAGGAATGGAGGGCTTTGCCGAAGAGTTCGAGAAGGAGATGGAAGAGGTGATGGAGGAATTGGAAAACTGAAGGCTATAATATAGTAGTTGTCCATTGATACAAATAACTACTGCGATGAAACAGACTCTCTGTGCTGTTGTAGCACAGAGAGTCTGTTTTATGCTATAACGGTCTCTTTTTCAACCATCACGAACTTCTCACAACCGAAGATATGCAGTTTGAGCTCTTCCATAATATACCTTATCGCAAGTTGGGCACGTACGGAGTTTCCTGCGCTGTCTATTGGCGGCGAAAAAGCGGCGATACCGAAGGCGCCGGGAAGCACGCCCATAATACCGCCGCCCACGCCACTCTTGGCTGGCAGGCCGCAACTGAACATCCAGTCGCCTGTACGTTCATAGAAGCCCACCGTTGCCATCAGCGATGTGATCCTGCTTGTCAGGTTGCCGGGAAAAACCGTCTCCTTTGTCTTTGGGTTATATCCGCCGCAAGCGATGGTTGCAGCCATTGTTGAGAGCTGTGTTGCGGTGACACCCAAAGAGCATTGGCGCGTGTACAGGTCGAGCGATAATTCGGGCTCGTCGTATATGCGGTTGTAACTCTTCAGTAGCCAAGCAATGGCGCGATTGTTGTGGTTGCTGACGCTTTCCGACCTGTACAGTTCGTCGATGAGCGTAACCTCGCTGCCACACAGTTTTTCGATATTATCCTTTATCGCCTCCCACTTCCCGCGGCTGTTGCCCACCGGGCTTACCATGCTCACGGCAGATATTGCTCCTGCATTTACAAGCGGGGTAGAAGGATGCTCGTTCTCGAGCAGGATGGCAAGCACCGAGTTGAATGGCATTCCTGTGGCGTCGGCACCAATCATATCGAGCAGCGTCTCACAGCCATACTCCTTGAGTACAAGGATTGCTGTCGCAACCTTGGATATTGACTCTATGCCGAAACGGTAATCACAATCTCCCACGGTTATAGTCTCGCCGTCGGGCAGGCACACTGCAATACCGAAGAGCTTGCTGTCAATGTTGGCAAGGTAGGGTATATAATCGGCATTGCGCCCATCACTCTTATTCTTGAACTTCAAGTAGGCATCGTGGACGGCAATCTTGAGCTCATCCTTTGTAATCCTTCTATCCCTTTTCATAATCTTATCAGTTATCCTTTACCTGTGTGAGTATATACTGTACCTTTCACTTTGATATTGCTGTCGATGCTCTGGCGCGACGGTGTGGGGTACTGCAGCTTGTCTAGCTCGGCAACAGCAGCCTCGATGTCGCCCAAAAGCTGGTCGGCCATGTCGCGGCTGAAGCCCTGACGCACTACAATACGCATCACAATGGTCTTTTCCAATGTTGTCGGCAACGTGTAGGCCGGTACCATCCAACCGTTCTGCTTGAGCTTGTCCTGCAAATCGTAAAGTGTCCATTTACACTGCTTTGCATACTCGCCCTTCATCTCCCAAATGAAGAGTGGATTGGTGACCTCGCTGCTGTAGTTCTTGAAAGGCTTCATCTTTCCTATCTCACCGTGCAGATACTTGGCAATCTCCATTGAATTGTGCTGGATGGCCTTGTAGCCCTCATAGCCCAGACGTATGAACTGGTAGTATTGTCCCAGAATCTGTGCAGCCGGGCGCGAGAAGTTAAGGCCTACCTGTGTCACCTCGGCTCCAAGGTAGTTGACACTGAACGACATGCTGTCGGGGAGGAACTTCTTGTCTTTCCACACAATCCAGCCAAGGCCGGGATATACAAGACCGTACTTGTGGCCGCTGGTGCTTATTGAGAGTACCCACTTGAGGCGGAAGTCCCACTCGAGTTCCGGCTTGAGGAAGGGCAGGATGAAACCGCCTGATGCTGCATCGACGTGGATAGGAATGTCGTAACCAGTCTTCTTGTTGTAGGCATCGAGGGCATCGTTGAGTGCCTTGACATCGTCGTTCAGTCCGGTCCACGTGACACCCATGATGGGAACTACACAGATTGTGTTCTCGTCGCACTTCGCTATTGCCTCTTCGGGGCAGAGTGTGAGCTTCTCTGCTGTCAAGGGCACCGTGCGCATCTCAATCTGCCACAGCTGCGCGAACTTCTCCCACACTACCTGGTAGGCCGAAGAAATAACGAAGTTGGGCTTGTCAACAGGCTTGCCTTCTGCCATACGGCGTTTCTTCCAGCGCTGCCAGGCTGCCACGCCACCAAGCATGCAGGCTTCGCTTGAACCTATTCCCAATGCTCCGGCTTTCCATTTGGCCTGCTCGGGGCTGTTCCATAGGTTGGCGATGATATTGATGCACTTTGCGCACATTACCGCGATACGGGGATATTCCGTCTCGTCGATGTAGTTCACGGCTATGGCATCGTTCATCAGCTTGGTGGCGTACGGATCCATATATGTCGTTACAAAAGTTGCAAGGTTCAGTCGCGGCTGTGTCTGGGCGAATGTCTCGTCCTTGACCATGCGGTAGGCAATCTCCGGAGTGGTGGGGTGTTGCGGAATCTTATCTACGGGTGAGCTCTTTAGCATCTCCTCGGAACCGAACACTGATGTTGTCATACAATCTTCTTGTTTCATTTTCTACAGTTTTTTGAGGTTAGTAAATTGGTTTCGTATGTGAATAGGAAACGCGGTTGTACTCCGTAGGGTTCGCTGTTTCATATTTTTTATGATGATGCAACATTTTGTGCGGTGCAGTTGTTAGGCTTCTGTACAAAAAGTTTTTTAGTCATGAGAAAATTCGATACAGGAAAAGGGTATATTACCCTATGGGCGTTATTGGGTATATGGTCGGTGTCTGCATTGACATCTTTGCCGGGTCTTGCGGTATCGCCGATATCCGAAGAGCTGGCAGTTATTTTTCCGAAGGCATCGGAAGTCGATATCCAGATGCTTACAACATTGCCGTCGTTGCTTATAATCCCTTTTATATTATTGGCGGGTTTTATAAGTGAAAGAGTAGGGTATATACGCTTGTTATACATTGGATTATGGCTGTTTCTTTTAAGTGGTGCATTATACTTTGTGTGTGGTAGTATCACGCAGTTGATTGCCGTCAGTGTCTTTTTAGGAGTGGGCGCCGGAATCATTGTCCCGTTGTCTACAGCTCTTGTCTCCAAGTTCTTTACGGGTGCCGAGCGCACGCGTCAGTATGGCTACGTATCGGCAATAACCAATATAGCTTTGGTGCTGGCTACGGCTGTCACCGGTTGGCTTGCCGATATACAGTGGCGCCTGCCGTTCCTTGTGTACTTGCTGCCGGTGTTCTCAATAATACTGTTGCCTGCCATAAAGCGTGACGCCGCCTCTGTGGGTAATGATGTCAAACATTTCAACGACACGGCTTCTGCCGGAGATTTCATCAATTACCGTTCCCTATCGAAATATATGTTCTTCTATCTGCTCATAACCTATCTTGTTATGGCGGTTAGTATAGACTTACCTTTCCTTTTGGGAAAACTCGGGCATGACAGTGCTGTAGCCGGGCTTGTGACAGCGGTGTTCTTCCTGTCAATGATGACTCCCGGGCTTTTCATAAACCGAATTTTGGCACTGCTCAAAGGTAATATATTGTGGGTGTCTTTGTTGTTCATAGCACTGGGTCTGCTTGATATATCCCTCAACAGCTCGTTGCTGTTTATTGTTATCGGTTGCATTGTGGCGGGCTTCGGTTATGGAATGGCGCAGCCTTACATCTATGATGCGACAGCATCGTTGGCATCGGCAAAAAAGGTCACTACAGCGCTTGCGCTTGTGATGACAATGAACTACGTTGCTATAGTTATATCTCCTTTTGTGATAGAGATTTTGCAGGATTTGTCTGGAGTTAAAGGTGAAGTATCTTCTTTCCTGTTGAACTCTATTGTCGGCTTTGTGTTTTTAGTGCCTTTGGTGTTGAATCGTCTGTTTGTGAAACGTTGACATTTCTCTTATGAATGGTTATAATAAAGGTTCTGTGGCGTTGTTTGTGGCGCGTGTGTTCAGTGGATTGAACGTGAATGCTCTCGGCTATCTGTTGCCGCTGTGGATTGCTCCGTTGAGTTGTGTTTCGGTGCGTCTGGCTTTCGGAGCTGTTGTCTTCTGGATTGTCTCCATCTTTATAAAACCGGAGAATGTGGGGCGCAAGGATGTTTTCAAACTTGTTATGCTCGGTGCTTTCGGTATTTTCGGTTATATGTCACTATATGCGCTCAGCATAAGTTATACCACACCTGTGAATTTTGCAATATTCAATGCCATGCAGCCTCTTTGGGTGGTGATTGTCTCTGCTGCGGTTTACCGTGAAAGTGTAGACGCAAGGCGTCTGATGGGGCTGGCAGTGGGCTTTGCAGGTGCAATGCTTTGCATTCTATCTGAGCCCTCCAAAGAGGTGGCAAGCAATGCTATGCTCGGGAACATGCTGGCTATCGCAGCGTCGGTCATATATGCTGTATATCTCGTTTTTTCGGCACGTATGGTGGGGCATCTCTCCAGTGTTACCATATTGCGCTACACGTTCTCTTCAGCTGCCTGTATGTCGTTGATATTTACATTTTTCGTTGGATTCAGCGCTCCGCTTTTCACAGGCGGTTTCCATGTGAAGCCATTTTTGGTGCTGCTGTTCGTGCTGTTATTCCCGACAGTAGCTACATATTTTCTCATTCCTATCGGATTGAAATATCTGAAAAGCACGGTTGTCGCTCTTTACGGATATGTGACTCTTATAGTGGCTGCGTTCGTCTCTTTCCTCACGGGAATGGACCGCTTTGAACCGGTGGTATTGTTGTCTTTGCTGCTGATAGGGGTTAGTATCTATCTTGTAAGCACCGTTGAAGGGCCTCGCGAGGTGAAAAATGGATAAAAAGCGATATTTGTACTGTCAATAAATGATTATTTATTAAAAAGTAATCGGGAATTTTGCTATTTTTGCATTTATAATGCGGTTGTATGGAATTGTGTCTGTTTGGGTGCATGGTGTCCGCCGCACGAATCTATTATTGTTGATTACACGTACAAATATATAAATGAAAAGATTTTCATTCTTTCTTATGGTGTTGTTTGTTGTTGTGGCGGCCTTTGCTGCACCTGCACGTAGAGCACCATTCAAGGCGAAACAGTCCGACGGCACTATGCTTACTGTGGTACTAACCGGAGACGAGGCGCTGCACTATTATATGACTGTCGACGGTAAACCTCTTGTAAAGGAGGCCAACGGCGATTTTTCATATGCCACATTCTCGACAGAGGGTAATTTTGTCTCAACAAAGTGTCTGGCACACGACAACGCTCACCGCACTCTTTACGAGAAAAACCTTATAGCATCCATCGATTATCCTTCAATGGATGCAGCGATAGAAAAGGTTTCTGCTGAACGCTCTGTAAAGTACAGGACGGCTATTCAGAAGGCTGCTTCTGTTCCCACGACCGGTGAGGTGAATGTGGCTGTGTTGCTTGTGGAGTTCCCCGATTGTAAGTTCACATATAAAAAAGAGGATATCGAGAATATCCTGAATGCCTCGGGATTTGTATACGAGAATCCACTGGTGAACAGTGTGGGCAGTGCACGTGACTATTTCATTGCGCAGTCCGACAGCCTCTTCAAGCCCAATTTCATTGTTTCGGATATCGTTACTCTCGATAACAATATGGCATATTACGGAGCAAACAAGGCCAATGGCGATGATACAAGGCCCAGCTATGCCATAAAGCACGGGATCCAGAAGGCTGCCGATGCCGGATATGACTTCTCTTTGTGCGACAACAACGGTGACGGCGAGGTTGAGTTTGTATATTGCCTTTATGCCGGCTATTCCGAGTCGTCTGGTGCTGATGCAAATACCATATGGCCACATCAGTGGAAACTGAGCTCGCAGGCTGGTTCAATCACGGTCAATGGTGTCCGATGTGACACATACGCTTGCAGCGGTGAGCTTGTCCTTAACCAGAAATATGAAGCGGAGATAGGTAAAGTGCTTGCAGGAATAGGGCTTATCTGTCATGAGTTCTCCCATTGTTTGGGTCTCCACGATATCTATGATACCAAAGGTGCCGGCAATTGGGGTATGGATTATTGGGATGTGATGGACCAGGGCAACTATGTGGCAGAGGGGTATGTCCCGGTGGGGTACAGTGCCTATCAGCGTGACGCCTGCGGGTGGAGAAAACTCATAGAACTTGATTCTAAAGGTCATTACTCAATGGAGGCGCTCACACGTGGCGGCTCGGCCTATAAGATTGTCAATGAGGCAAACAGCAACGAGTATTACATCCTTGAGAACCGCAAACGCGAGGGGTGGGACACCTATCTCTTCGGTGAGGGTATGCTCATAGTACACGTTGACTACCTTGAATCGGCGTGGAACAACAATACCATCAACGGCACTGCGGGGCATCCGCGTTACACTCTTATCCCGGCAGACAATGAACTTGCTGTTTACGGCAAGGTAACAGCCCAGGAGTTTGTTGAGAGTCTAAGGGGTGATGTATGGCCGGGAACAAAAGGTAATACAGAACTCACCAACAGTTCAATCCCTGCAGCCAAAGTCTATGCCGGCGGTTATATGAACAAGCCTGTCACAAACATACAATATGTGGACGGAGTCATATCCTTTGATTTCCTTGCCGGTGTTTTTGAATCGGCCCCACAAGTATTGCCTGCAACCGATGTCAATGAATCGTCGTTCGTCGCAAATTGGGAGGCGCTCGAGGGTGCTTCGGGTTATAATGTGGAGCTGTACAAAGTGACTGAAACTGCTGCCGGCGAAGGTGATGCAGTGGCTCTTTTGGAAGAGGATTTCATGGAATGTGTAAAGAGTAATACGGATATCTCTTCAACCATTAATGATTATACAATTTCAGGCGGTTGGAGTGCCGAGGGTGTTTACAGCGAGGGCGGAGCGCTGCGTGTGGGCAGTTCTGTTGCCGCAGGCTCGTTGAAGACTCCTGTGCTGAATGCCGACGGCAAGGTGACAGTCTCTTTTACCTCTTCTTTATACAGCTCAAGCGATAGTGAGCCTCAACTTACCGTGAGCGTTGTAAGTGTTGCTGACGGTGAAGTCTTGTATTCCGAGACATTTGTCCCGACTGCATCAGAGGTTGTATACACGCTCGTTGCGGATGTTGCAGGAGGGTTCTATGTTTTGTTTACAACAGAGTCCGATGCAAATGAGAAACGTGTATATCTGGACAATATTTCTGTGCATACATCAAGCGATGTTGTAATGGAACTTGTAGCGTCTGTTGAAGGTGTAGAGGCTTGTAGCCGTCTCTTTGATAACCTTGAGGCCGGCTGCAGATATTCTTATCGTGTGCAGGGTGCTGACGGTTATGGAGCTTCCGATTTCTCGTCGTTCGAAACAGTATCCCTTTTGCCTCTTTCGATAGAGGACTCCTTTGCTGATGCAGACTTTGTTGAAGTGTATACTCTACGTGGCGTAAAGCTCTACAGCGGCCGTATGGACGGAATTGAGCTTGCAGGTGGTATCTATCTCGTCAAGAGCGGTACAAAGGCTTTCAAAGCAGTTGTAAGGTAACCGCATGATATGATTTATTTGGGCAGTACAGTGCTGTCCGTTCTATGGTAGAGCAGGTTGCACGTTGTGTGCGGCCTGCTTTTTGTTTTGTTGTAGAAATGCAAAAATGGATGCCTGCATTTATAATGGCTTTGCTTATCTGTTTTATTTAATAGGAGTTCGCAAGTCTTTGTCTGTTTCTGCGTCTCTTCTTGTGTTTGCTGATACAGTGCACCGGCTCTCTTCCTGGTGGGTGATAGTAATACGCGGTGCTGTATCTATAGCCGTTGTTTCAGGTGTAAGAACTTATTTTTTTCTTTTTTTATTGTAGGCCTAATGATGTGGCGATAAATGCCATTTTCTTGTTCTACAAACATCGATTTTCTATTTTGTTATCCTTTCGATAGTGGGATTTTGTTTGTAATTATCTTTAAATCAATTAATAATGCAAATTTTTACTCTCTGAGAATCGAATAAAAACAATTACTTGATAAACTGCCAGCGAATTTTGAAACAATATTAAATTTTGGTCAATACAGATGTCAGAGAAGGGGTGAAATCTATAATTATTCAAGATTTTATTAGAACATTTGTAAACTTTGGTGGTAACTTGTAATGGGTTTGTTGAAACATTTGTATAACATGAAACGAGTGGAGTAGAGGTTGTCTTTCGTGATTTTGTATCTGCTACAAAGGTAAACGCCTATTCGTGTTGCCATACTTGCAAAATAACAGCAGTTCAGACTCTGTTATCAACACCCTGTTACTAACCTTGTTGATACTTGTATGCAAAAAATATACATTGAGTATCTGTCTATTATAATCTGTTTAAAATCAGTGTTTTAATCTCTATTTTATTGTGCTTAGCTATAAGTAAAATGCGCTTTTGGTATTGTTATTCTGTTAAAACTGCATAAAATGAGTGTTTTCGTAGTGGTAATTTTTTATAAACCAATACATTATAAAAATAATATAACGTAAATTATATGTGTTGGTGTTTCTCTGTTTGTCAGACTGCTTGCATTTTTTGTTGGGTAAGATGGGTGAAGTGTAATCGACTTTTGTCAAAATGTAACAATTGTGATTGAATTTATAAATGTATTGCTGTGCTGTTTGTTGTGTGGTTGTTGCTACATTTTAATAGTTGTTTGTTTGGAAAAATGTTTTTATCTTTGTAAAAAGTTTGCTCGCGAACAAATGTATACAACTTTGAAAATGCATAAAACATGAACGAGAGAGAAAGGATAGAATTGCTGATGAAGTGCTACGAACTGTCGCCTTCACAGTTTGCAGAGAAAACCGGAATTCAACGCGCATCCGTATCGCATATCCTCGGCGGTAGAAATAAACCCAGTCTTGAGGTTCTGCTGAAGATTTACGATGCTTTCCCCGAACTGGATCTCAAATGGCTTATGACTGGTGCCGGTGATGAACCTGTAGCTGCTTCCAAAAGTGCAGTATCTGCAGTTCCGTCTGTTGAAAACACTCTTTTTTCACAACAAGAGCATGAACAGCCTGAGTTGCAACAGGTGATGAATGTGGTGCAATCACGTCAGGAACAGGCTCCACAGCGTCCAGTGCGCCAACAACCGCAACAAAGGGTTGTTGTGGAACGTCAACCTCGCCGTACTGCTGTTACAAAGGCTCAACAGCAACCTATAAATGAAAGACGTATAAAAGAGATACGTATTTTCTACACAGATGGTACGTACGAGACTCTTTTTCCCGAAAAATGATGTTCGCGGTTCGAATGACACGGCAGAGGATTTGAATATTAGTGTTTCTTGAGATCCTTCCAGTCATGAGAATGGCAATTGCTCGTACATGTCATCCCGATACGTGTGAGGAGTATATTTCTGCTGCTACCAGCTTCATAGCAACAAACATACAAGGCCGGCTTATGCCGGTTTTGTTGTATACTGGATGCTTTCGGGGAGGTTATAGGCTTGTTTATCTGCATCTGTGAATCATGCAGATAAAATATTTTCCCTTAAAATGGGAAGTGCATCCAAAAATATGTTATCTTCGCATTTATAGAATAATGTAACATAAAAGAACATACAGATTATGAAAAAAGTTCTTGTCGATTTGACAATAAAAGAGGTGCAGCGTGTCAATGCCAACTGCGTGTTGTTGGTAATGGGCTGCGAGCAGCCTCTGCCCTCGACTTTCCCCGGACAGTTTGCGGAACTGCGTATAGACAACACACCTACGGTAATGCTGCGCCGTCCTATTTCGGTGCACAGTTTCGATGCAGAGAAGAATGAGGTGGGCTTCCTTGTGCAGCTGGTGGGTGACGGTACACGCTGGTTGGGTTCTCTCAAGGTTGGTGACAAGGTCAACACCCTGATGCCGCTCGGTAACGGCTTTACGCTTCCAGAGTCAGCAGGCAAAAGATATCTGCTTGTGGGTGGCGGTGTAGGTTCTGCGCCTCTATATTATCTTGCCCAGGAGCTCAAGGCGCGCGGCTGTGACTTTACAATCCTCATTGGTGCCCGTTCTGCAAAGGACCTCTATCTGCGTGAGGCATACGAGGCTCTTGGCCGTGTAGAATATACGACAGAGGATGCTACTCTCGGCGAAAAGGGTTATGTTACAAACCATTCCGTGCTCAACGAGAAGTTCGATTATATCTTTACCTGCGGTCCAAAGCCGATGATGCTTTCTGTAGCAAAGTATGCCCATGAAAAGGGCATCGGATGCGAGGTGTCACTCGAGAACAAGATGGCTTGCGGCCTGGGTGCCTGTCTCTGCTGCGTAGAGGATACAAAGGAGGGACACAAGTGTGTGTGTACAGATGGTCCGGTATTTTCAATAGATGAACTCAAATGGTAAAGACAGATGTAAAAATAGGCGGTCTTGAACTGAAGAATCCTGTTCTGACCGCATCGGGAACATTCGGCTACGGAATTGAGTTTGCCGATTTTGTAGATTTGAACAAGTTGGGTGGTTTTATAGTAAAAGGTACAACCTTGCACCACCGCGAGGGTAACCCTTATCCACGTAGCGCTGAGACTCCTCTGGGCATGCTCAACGCTGTGGGCTTGCAGAACAAGGGTGTCGACTACTTTGCCCAGAACATATATCCACAGCTCAAGGACCTTGATACAAATGTTATAGTGAATGTATCGGGTGCCTGCATTGAGGATTATGTGGCTTGTGCCGAGAAGGTTGCTGCACTTGACAAGATTCCTGCAATTGAACTCAATATCTCTTGTCCTAACGTTAAGCAGGGAGGTATGGCGTTCGGTGTTCAGGCCGCTTCGGCTGCTGAGGTCGTTTCTGCTGTGCGTAAGGCTTATCCCAAGACACTTATCGTGAAGCTCTCGCCCAATGTGACCGACATCACAGAGATAGCACGTGCCGTTGAGGGTGCCGGTGCCGACAGCGTGTCGCTCATCAACACTTTGCTCGGTATGGCAATTGACTCGGAGAAACGCCGTCCTGTGCTCTCTACTATCACCGGTGGTATGAGTGGCCCGGCTGTGAAGCCGATAGCATTGCGTATGGTATGGCAGGTTGCCAAGGCTGTGAAGATTCCTGTAGTGGGTATCGGAGGTATCACAACCGGTGCTGATGCCATTGAGTTCCTGCTTGCCGGAGCAAGTGCCATAGAGGTTGGTACTGCAAACTTCATGAATCCGGCAGTTACAGGTGAGATTGTCGATTACATTGAGGATTATCTTGTACGTCACAAGATGAACTCTGTAAGCGAGCTTATCGGTGCGCTTGAGGTCTGATTGTAATTCAATGTTTCTTCCTTTTGGGAGATTGTCATATAAAAAAGATAGCAACCGCGGTTGCTATCTTTTTTATATGAATATACATTTGAAACACGGTGTTACTTTTGTGTATACAAATGTAATATGTAAATGAATTTTATTTTACTTCAATAGGTCGGGGCGTAAGCGCTTTGTGCGTTCAAGTGATTGCTCGAACTCCCATTGGCGTATCTTTGCCTCGTGGCCTGACAATAGAATTTCTGGGACTTTCCATCCGTTGTACTCTGCAGGGCGTGTATATACAGGAGGAGCAAGCAGATTATCCTGGAAAGAGTCGCTCAATGCCGAAGTTTCGTCCGAAATAACGCCCGGAATTAGGCGAATAACAGCATCGCATATTACCTCAACGGCCAATTCGCCACCCGTTAGAACGTAGTCGCCAATGCTTATCTCTTTGGTTATCAAGTGTTCACGAATTCTGTGGTCAATTCCTTTGTAATGTCCGCACAAAAAGATGAGATTTTGCTTCATTGAGAGGGTATTTGCCATCGGTTGGTCAAAAACATCGCCGTCGGGGCTTGTATAAATGACCTCATCGTACTCTCTTTGAGATTTAAGATGCTTTATACAATT
>JAEIGA010012202.1_pt1 | contig 13038 bp, 12 predicted proteins | sample 9270691 | NCBI WGS metagenome assembly JAEIGA01 (sample SAMN17057246, study PRJNA624740) | gut metagenome | biome: biome; isolation source: fecal sample | host: Bos grunniens | place: China: Xizang | collected 2019 | reverse complement strand
GATACAGGCCTTACCTACATGGCTATTATATGTATTATAGTAGCAACACTACTAAAAATAATTGATGACTTCAAGGCTAAAGATACAGAATATTTAGAAGCTGATAAATCTATAAAAGATTTCGCTACTAAAACATATAGACCTAGCCTATTTTCTAGATTCTGTGATCACACTAATAAGAAAAGAAAACTTAAACAGTATGTTCACGATATCAAGAGAAAGATTTATCTTCTAGAAACTAAAGCATCTGATGAAGATCTATCTGTATGGGTTAATGGTACTAAAGAAGACAAAGAGAAAAATGAATACTGCAAGAAAAGATTAAATCTAGAGAAACAATTAACAGATGATTATATCAAAAAGAATATAAACACAACTAAAGTTGACTATGATAAAATATCTTCAGCTATTGCTTTAGGAGGTTATTATTCTAAAGAAGATAGTAAATATGCCAATGAGTTTATTACCAAAAATAAAACAGGCAAGATGGCTAGAGAACAAGCACCTCATCTATTATTTGGTTTTGCTATGACTTGTTTCTCTTCTTCACTAATTATTTCTTTTGCTTTTGATGCAGCAAGTATAATACCTATTCTTGTTAAATGTATTACACTTTTATTCCAAGCATACACAACTATTCGTTATGCAAATGAGTGGAATCAAACAGTAACACTTAAAGATATTAGATTCCGTAAAGGGGTAATCACAGAATATAATAACTGGATAAAACAAGAATATATAAGACAACAAACTGAAAAACAAGAACAAAAGAAAGATCCAAAGTCTATTGTTAATAGCCTTGAAGATCCATTAGTTCTACCAGAAGATACTGAGGCTGAAGCTCAAATCTTAGTAGAAGAAATAAACAACCAAAACTCGGAGATTAAGGAGGTATAACAAATGCCTAATCAAATAGACGCCTTACATCAAGGCTTAAAAAAGATGTTGAATTATTTACCAATGATATATAATCAACAACAACTTAATTCTGCAAATACTGGAGAGATTGTAATAAAATATCCATACGAAACAATACCAGATAATGCCTTATTATTTGTTTTGCCTCTGTATGGTTCATTAACAACTGGTAATAAGTTAACAATAAAGTTTGCTAAAGTATCTCAAGATGGTTCTATAATAAGTTATGCAACAACAAAGTCCTATAATATAATGGTTGAAGATATTAATGGTACAAAAAGAAAAGCTACTGATGGAGATATCATACCTAATAGATTATGTATGTTTAGATTTATTACTAATAACTCTTCTGATATTGTATTATGTAATAATCCTGTATACAATAATCTTAAATGTTCTACTCTTTGTATAACAAATAAAGCTTCTTTTTACCAAATACCTACCATAATTTATAGAACACCTAATGGTACAGAACTAGAAGAACCTTTAGCACTTAATCAAGATTTACAAAGCTTAGAAGCTAGAATTACTGCTCTAGAAAATAAATTTAAAGTTGGAACAGATACTCCTGAGAAGTATTTTGAAAACAATCCTAATGCTCCTCAAGGCACTATCTATATGCAAGTGGAGGAATAAATATATGTTAATAAAAAACACGGATGGATCATACTGTAAAATTAAAGAAATAAAAGTTTCAGGACTAAAAGCATATATAACATTGGTTATATACTCTTCAATACCTCAAACCTCTGAAGATAATATGGGAAACATACACCGTGTTTTTTCTTTTTATCTTAGAGATTTGAATTCTTATGACTTATATAAATTATCTCATAACAATTACTGGATTGATAGAAACAATAACTATAATAATGATAGTAATAATATAGATATCAATATGCATAAAGAAATTATTTTAGAAGTAGATATAACAAATAACAATCAATCAACAATGGAAAGTAATAGATGGATAAGAAATTGTAATATTGTAATGTTAGACCATACAACAGGGGCTGATGAAGCATGGGTTAGTGAAGACCTTACTTTAATATCAAAAGAAATTGAGTTACCTTCACTATCAAAATTACATATAACTACTGATTCTAAAAATATTTTACATATTGATTTTCAATATTCTTATAAAAGTCAAGAAGATTTTAATTACACAAATAATAATATAGTAACAGTTATAGAGATAAAGTCTATATACACAGGCGAATTGATAGAGACTTGTGAGTTTTCTCATTATAAAAATGAAAATACTCAAGAGGAAACTATAAACTTTATCACAAACAATACATACACAGAACCTATAATAATTAATATACTAATTAAAAACCTAAAAGGTAATGTGTTAAAAGTAATAAATAAAGTATTTAATCCACTAATAAATAACACAAATATATCTATTAAAGATAAAACACTGCTACAAACTAAAGCTATAGGAATAAAAATAGATAACAATATTTCTTCAATAGTAAATATAAAAACAAATTAGGAGGTACTATCATGGGATTTAATACACATTCTTGGAATAATCCTATAACATTAGATGCAAATAATCTCAATAGAATTGAGCAAGGTATTAAAAATTCTCATGATACTATCGAGATTCTAAATGAAGAGGTTTCAAATCTACAAAATAGACATGCTGATATTGTAAAAGATTTAAATGCTCTTACAAAGGATGCACCTAATATAATAGAAACTTTAACTAATATAAGTTCTTTACTAAAGAACAACGATATATCTGCAGTACTTTCTAGTGCAGATAGCTTTTTAATGAAAACAAAACAAGCTTTAACAGCATCTGAACTAGATCAAATCTATAAAAACTTACACATGGATAAGTTTTTAAAGTTAACATCAGTAAAAGTGGATGGAAATAATGTTGTCAATGGCTCAGAAATAAATATTGTATTGCCAAAAATAGATGACACACTAGATATAAATAGTTCAAATGCTATATCAAATAAAGCAGTAACAAAAGCATTAAGCAATATAAATATAGAAGTTGATGTACCGACACATCTAAGTCAATTACAACAAGACAAGGATCATTTAACTGTATCAATAGCAGAAAAAACAAAATGGGACTCTTATAAAGATATATTAGATAATATAAGAATAGAAGAAACAGATCCAACAGTACCAGCATGGGCCAAGGAACCAATAAAACCATTCTATTATTATGAAGAAATACTAAATAAACCTGATATACCAAGCACAGAAGGTTTTGTTCAAAACACAATAAAGGTTGCTGGCATTGATTTAAAAGATGATATTACAACAGTAGAACTTTCAACAGCACTTAATTTAAGTCAATATGAAAATAAAGTAACTTCAATAAATGGTAAGACTGGAGATATAATTGATCTTGTTGAACAAATTGACTTAAACAATTATCTTCCTTTATCAGCAGGTTCTACGAAAGCACTAACTGGCGATTTGTATAGTGAGGGAAGTATTATTCTAGATAACACTAAAGGCATATCAATAAAAGACTATAGTGGAAATCCTTTTAATATTTTTAAACTTAATGCCAATAATCAACTAATAATTGGAACAAGTTCTAAAACTTATCAAATTGCTTCATATATGTCTATAAGACCAAGTTCAGGTACAAGTGTGAATTTAGGAGCATCGAATAATCAATGGACTAACATTTATGGAAAAACTATTTATCAAGGTGGCAAACAGGTTGCAAATAAAGAAGACATACCTAGTGTTTCAGGACTTGCAAGTGAAACCTATGTAAATACTCAAATAAGTGCATTACAAGGCAAATTAGATAGTATTACAAATAAAGCAGATCAAAGTGCTTTAGATACAACAAATGCAAATGTATCTGCAAATACTAATGCTATTGAAAACATAGAAACAAGTTTAGAAACTTTATCTAATTCATTATCTAGTTCATTAACTACTTTACAAACTGCTATTGCTAATAAATTTATTATAAGGAGGTGGGCTTAATGGCTTTCTATAAAACAGATAGTAATAAGCAACTACAAAAAATTGCTGGCAATATCCATACAATTCAAGAATCTTCAGGAAGTGCTTTACCTTCAGATGTTGTTAGAGATGCTTATTATGTACATACAGATAACAACTACACTTCTATTGATAAAAATAAATTAGCTACAGTAGAAGAAGGTGCAAATAGATTGGTGTTACAAGATATATTAAATGCTATATACCCTGTAGGCTCTATTATAATGTCTGTATCATTAACAACAGCAGCTGAAGTACAAGCAAAATTTGGAGGAACTTGGGAAAAATATGCAGCAGGAAGAACAATAATAGGTGAAGGTACAAGTGACAAAACCTTTACAGCTGGTACAACCTCAGGTTCAAGTACACATAAATTAGTAGAAAGTGAACTACCTTCCCATAAACATGGTATGCAAGATAGTGGATCACACTCTCATGCATTTTCTTATGGAGGTGGTGCATTATGTGTTGATACAGAACAAGCAGTTGGTACAAGCAGTGGTTTAGGTACAGGATCTTTATGGGGTAGTAGAAATAAATCTGTATCTCCAATAGCAAGTAGTGGATCACACTCTCATACTATAAACTCTACAGGAGGAGGAACAGCACATAATAACTTACCTCCTTATATTGTTACTTATATATGGGTACGAACAGCATAGGAGGTAAATTATGGCAGATATAAATGAAGAATTAAATAATATTGATTTGATAATAAATGAATTATCTGAAGCAAGACTGCACGAACTAGAATCCTTAAATGCTCTAGAAGCGAATCAATACTACCTTACACCTGATATTGAAGAAGATGATAATATACAAGCAATACTTAATGATTTAATAGAGAGAGTAGCAGCATTAGAATCACAACCTGAAATTATTGTGGATGCAATATTAGATTCATCTAGCACTAATCCTGTACAAAATAGAGTAATTACACAAGAACTCAGTACTTTAATCACTACGCTTAATAACCATACACATTCATATTCTGCTGTATATACAGGAGGATCAGCAACTCAATCTAGTAATACTACATTAAGTAATTTGAGAATTGGGTATGTCTCTAATAATTTATATATTTGGAATTCATAGAGGTATAGTATGGGAATAAAATATAACAATAATAAAATATCTCAGAAATCTTCTGATGCACAATACCCTTATTATAATAATACTCAAATGGCTCAAGTATACTATAATGGTACTTTGGTATGGAAAAAATTCACAGTATTACCTTTTACATTTAGTGGTAATACTGTTACGGGTTATACAGGATCAGCTACTTCCTTTACAATACCTAGTAGCTATTATGTAGCAACAGATATAGATGGTTCAACCTTCTATACTTCCACTGCAATAGGTTCTGCCACTTCAGTAACTGCTATAGGAGATGATGCTTTTATAAATAATACTACTATAACTTCTGTAACTATACCCTCATCTATTAAAACGATAGGTGCAAGAGCTTTCCAGTGTTGTTATAATTTAGCTACAGTAACAATGAGTGCAACACCTACTTCAATAGGGGATTGTGCTTTCGCAGTAACTAATATAACCCCATCATCCTATATGTATAATTGCACATCATTAGGCCAAGGCTGTTTTGCAACAAGAAAAGCCTGGAAAATATCAGGATTAAGTGCTACTCAAACTGAAAGAATAAGAGCAACAACATTTGGTACTTTAGTAAGTGGAAACTACACAGGCTATGGGCATATATTTTATACTTACTTTTATTTTGGAGTTAGACATTCCTCTGGAACAAACACACCTTCAATGTCAGCAACATTTACAGGTACAATAAATGCTGGTATACAAACAATAACATATCCTACACTAACTCTTACAGTAGGAAATTATGGAGCTCCTGGTATAGCCTATGTCTATAATAGTTCATCCAACCCTCCATCTTTAACAGCATCTTATACTGTAAATTCTTCTAGTAATATTAGTTCTCATAGTGGAGAAAACAATTCTTTAGGATACTTTACAACTGATGACGGTATATCTGCATATAGATTAGACTATTATGTAAATATTGTAAGTACATGCATAGCAAAAGGGACTTCTATTCTCTTAGCAAACGGTTTAGAAAAACCTATAGAGACTATAACACATGAAGATTTATTACTTGTATGGAATTTTGAAACAGGTTCATACGATTATCAATACCCTTTAGTTGTCGGTCAAGGCAATACAACAACATGTAAAACAAGAATAACTTTAGAAAATGCTACTTATATAGATATATGTGGTACGCATGATTTATATGATCCAGTTGCCCATATATTTAGAAAATATGGTGAAGGTGCAATAAGCGAACTACAAGATAAACCTTTATATGTGTTATACTATGAGGATAAAAATACTTACTATTATTATAAAATAACAGATATAAAAACTATCTGGGAAGAAACAGATTGTTACTGTTTAATGACAAGTGGAACATTAACAGCTTTTGCTAACAATATATTAATAGGATCTGATATACTTAACCAAGCAAGAATATCAGAATCAAATAAATTTCCAGATTCATTTGCAAACGACAAAACTATATGCTATACTTATGATAAGTTTAAGGATGAAATATATTCTGAAGGATCTAAATATCTAATATTAGGATTGAACATACATTATGTACATTACTATGATAAAGATACTATGAACTTCAAAGAAACACTTGCCCCATTCTCTAAAGGGATGCTCCCTAAACTTAAAAACAATAAGTATATGTGTACAATAGGTTTATTAGATGATGACATACTCATAGAGTCAGACTATCTAGAAGATGAAGAAATAACCCTACCTAATATTAAAGCCAAAGATAAAACACAATGGTATGTAGTAGGAGAATATAAATTTCTTCAGCCTGGAGATACATATAAAGTTAACTATAGTACTCTCATTCGTGCTATATAACAAGCTACCCTTTAATAAAGGGCCGTATAAGGAGGTTAATAATGTCATCTGAAAATCTACTCAACAACAATATAAAACTCTTAAACAAGGCACATAGAACGGCTCCCAGAGTCTGTTTTATGTGCTTTTCTGCTATCCCCTCTAAAAAGATATTAGGAAAACAAAATCTATTTAGGCTAGTAGCATGTGATAAATGTTATAAAGAACAACATAAGGAGAACTCATAATGATTATAGATATAATAGTACCACACTATAAAGAAGATACTAAGACAGTTTTAACAGCTTTGTCTAGTATTGCAAACCAAGTAGGATATAAATCACTAATACAAATAACTGTTGTCACTGATAAAGGAGGTGTTAAATTAGATGAAGAATTAATATCTAAATCAATAAAAACCTCTGTACAATTCCTAACAACAGATAAACATCTAGGTCCTGGTTATGCAAGACAATTTGCAATAGACAGAACCTTTGGAAAATACATACTATTCTGTGATTCTGATGATATGTTATCATCTCCATTCGTAATAAAATTCTTTGAAGATACTTTAGAAACACAACCTGATCTAGAAATAATAATGACAGGATACTTAGAAGAAATAAAAGATACTAAAGGGTTTATATATGCACAACGAGATGATGATGTAAGTATTACATGTATGCATGGAAAACTATATCAAAGAAAATTCTTAAAAGATAATAAAATTACATTCCCTAACTACATGATATCAGAAGATGGAGCATTTAATTTTAAATGTGTATGTCTAGCAAAGAAAACTTACTTCAATGATGATGTAACTACATACATTTGGAAATATAATCCTAATTCTATTACAAGACAGAACACTTCATTCCCTGAAGCAGATGTAAATATAAGGGTATTTGGCGAATCTATTATAGGCTTTGAGTCTTTCTTTGATGAGATTATAAACAACCCAAAATCACAGGTAAAAACAAACATAATCAAGCCTTTTATTGAAAGTTTATTCATTAGATTAAACATGATTAAACAAATACCTAACTTAAGTAATGAAAATTTAATTGATATAGCTAATACAGAAGATAAACTAAATAAATGTCTTAATAAATATAGGAAATACTTTAATGATTAATGTTATTAAAGTTATGGAGAACTTCTTTAGGCCTGGAAATGTTACAAAACTATATAAAAACAAATTACATTATATAGATTTACATATTATAGATGGCTGCAATCTTAATTGTGCTAGATGCTATAAATTTGCACCATTAAGTAAAGGATTAGGAATAGTTAATAAAGAACAAACCTTAAAAGATTTAAAACAATTATCAACTATCGAACCAAACTTAAAAGGTATATCTATAATAGGTGGTGAACCTCTAATTTCTCCTGATATAATAGATTACATGTATGAAACTAGAAAATTATTTCCAAATACAGACATAACTATTATTACAAATGGGTTAGCTATTCCAAAATTACCTAAAGAATTCTTTACAGCACTAATATCAAATAATATTATGTTAGCTATATCAAAATACTTTGAAGAATCTTTTTATAAGGATATAATAAAAGTATTAAAAAAGAATAAATGCCAAAATAGGTATGTATTTTCTCAAATAAAAGACTTAGGTTGCTGTATGTTCTTACAAATGAATCTAGATGAGACTGGATCACAAAACCCAAAAGAAATTTGGGACAAATGCTCGACAAAAAACGATTGTGTCGTATTAAAAGAAGGAAAACTCTGGTCTTGTGCAGCTTCATGTATGAAATATATATTAAATAACTATTTCAAAACAAACCTTACAGACTATCCAGAAGATGGTATTAGTATATATAATAACACTTATAAAGATATTATTAAATTCTTAAAGACACCTAAAAAAGGATGTCGTTATTGTACAGAAGATATTTATAGTGCTATGTACTTTCCAGAACATACATCTTACAATAAATCAGAATGGATAAAATAATTTTAAGAAGTTAACTAAAAGTAGTTGACTTCTTTTTCATTATATTGTATATTATATAGTGTACAAGGCAATAATTTACATAACCTTGTAACATTATTAGTCCAAAGGAGGAATTATATGGACATAAATGCAAATATAAAACGAAATAAAAAGAAAAAGAAGGAGAGAAATAAAACTTTAGAGCCTGTATTTAGTTTAAATTGTAAATTATATGAACTAAAGAACAATAATGAAACTGAAGAATATAAATTCTCAGGAACTGTTAAAGCAGACAAGATGGATTCTGATTTAATGGCTAGTATTCTTGTTAATATTATAAAAGAATCTGTGCCTAAAGTTGCAATACCAGAAGTTGTAGACTTGGTTATTGAAAAATTAAATCTAGTTTCATCTGAGCAATATGATTGTAAAGAAACAACTACAGAACATGTTATAAAATTATTGAAAAAATTTATGGAGGGATAGTATGAAAGTGTATGAACTTAATGGGTTCTACTATATAAAAGATAGTGATGCATATTACGATTGGTTATCAGACCAAGATAATACTCCTTACTTTATGCTTAATAATGTTACAAGACAAAAGTTCATACAAGATATCTTACCCTTAATTAAATCTGGACAGTGTGCTTGTGATAAAAAAGTATTAGATAAGATCAGATACTTTGATCAAGCACCTAAAAGAAATTTACCAGAACCGTTAGTGTTAATTGAACCAGATCCTATTAATAAACCACTGATGCCACATCAGATTGAATCAGTAACACGAATGGTTACTTATCCAAAGTATGGTTTCTTCTTAGGAACTGGTACTGGTAAGACATTAATAGCTATTAGTTTCCTAATGACTATGGAAATAAAGAAAGCTTTAATTGTTACACCAAAGAAAGTAATTGATCAATACAAAACTGAACTAGACAAATATATACCAGACAATCAATGTGTTGTTACTAACTATGAACAAGTAATTAACTATGTTAACCAAGACTTTGATGCACTAATCTTAGATGAATCTCATAGAGCTAAGAATTATTCATCACAAATATCAGCGAACATAAAACAAATATCACAGAAGACACCTAATGTATACTTGTTCACTGGTACACCACAGGATAAACAAAGACATGAGATAATGGCTCAACTATACTTATTATATGACCACTTCATGCCAGGTAAAACTAGATTCATTAATAGATATTTTAACTTAGACGATTACTATAAACCTAAATCAGAGAAGAGAGACTTCTCACATGAATTAACAAACATGATTGAATCAATTTCATGGGGTAAAGAAACAGATGATGTAGTAGATCTATCTGCTTGCCCAGAGAATGAAATTATTGTTCAATGTCCAAGACCTGATCCTTTATACTATCAACTAGGTGAAGACAAGGTACTGGAATTTCCAGATGAGTCAGTCGTAGTAGCAGACGGCAAAGCTCTTCTAAAAATTAAACAAAGAGAAATGTGCTGTGGATTTGTTAGAGTTGAACGAGGTACACAAAAAGGTACTAAAAGAATATTCAACCCTAAAGATGAACCAGCTAGACAATTTTTACCTACTATAGATAAAGCTATTATATACACAGAATTTAAGCGAGATATGCAAAACTTATCTAAGATCTGTGATGACCTAAAGCTTAACTATGCTATAGTAGATGGAAGTACAAGCAAAAAGAATGCAGATAGTTACATTAAAGGGTTCAAGGATGGAACTATTAGATTCTTAATTATGCAAAGTAAAAGTGGTAATGCAGGACTAGACCTTACCTGCACTAACAATGTAATCTTCTATGCTCTACCTGAAAGTTATATTGTATTTAAACAATGTAAAGGTAGAATAAGAAGACCAGGACAAACTAAAGTATGTAACTATTATTATTTTATCTGTGAAGACTCATTAGAAAAAGATATGATACAGTCATTAAAGAAAAAGAAAAGCTTTACTACTCGTGTATTTAAAATATATAAATAAGGAGCCTAAGCTATGGTAACTAATAATAGACCAACAATGAAAGAAAGAATCGAAAAGGAATTCGGTTCAATAAATAAATTTGTAGATGCTAACTATACAAAACTAGGAATATCTAGGACATATCTATACTCCCTATTAAATAAAGAGGAGTGTAATCCTACAATTAATATTCTAATTAAGCTATCAATCTTAACTAAAATACCAGTAGAGGAGATATTTAATGAATATAGTATGCGATATAGAAACGGACAACCTAGCGATAAACACGACAATTAACTATGTAGGTTTCTACTGGAAGATGGAGCAACAACCTAGCTTTAAATGCTTTAAACTTCCTGCAGATCTAGAAGAAATGAAAAGCTGGATACATGCAGCAGAAGATAAGTTTGAAGCTAAGTGGTGTTTCCATAATGGAAAATTTGATACAGTAAGAATGCTATATAAACATGGTATTGATATGAAAATATCTCATGATACTATGATACTAGCTTACTTATGTTCAACAGTAGATGAATTAAAAGATAATCGTGGTAAATGGTTAGGTTTAAAACATGCTGCACCAAGAATACTAGGTGTAGATAACTGGGATATAGAAACATCAAAGAAGACATCTAAGACAGATGAAGATGTTATCCCTTACCTAGAAAAAGACTGTAAGTATACCTATGAATTACTAGAGAAACTAATGCAAGACTTACCAGTTAATAGAAGAAAGACTTACAAACTTATTATTGAAGCCTTAAATGCATATAAATATGTAGAACTTAATGGGTTACCTATTGATATGAATGCATTAGAAGAAGCTTACAATGATTATAAACAACAGAGTGAAGAAATATCTGAACAGCTTAAAGCCTATGCAGATATAAATTATAACTCACCTATACAATTACAAAAATTATTATTTAAAGATTTACAATTACCTATTATATCTTATACAGATAAAGGTGCACCAAGTACTGGTGTATCTGAACTTAAAAGATTAAAAGACCAACACCCTATTGTAGACTTACTTCTTAAACATAGAGAAGTAGAGAAAGCTCTAACATTCCTAGTATCTTGGAAAGAGAGTGCAATACAACATGATGATGGATATTATTATGTTCATTCTAACTTTAACCTACATGGTACAGTTACTGGAAGAACTTCTAGTTCAGATGTTAATCTTCAACAAGTGCCAAGAAATAAAAAACTTAAATCACTATTCAAAGCCACTATGCCAGGCTGGGAACTAGCATGCTTAGACTTCAGCCAGCTAGAACTTAGGTTTGCTGGTATAGTTGCTGATGTTGCTGCTATAAAAGACTCATATAGAAATGGTGTAGATCTTCACAAATTGATGGCTGCTAAGGTAGCAGGTTGTACAATGGATGAAGTTACCAAGGAAATGAGAACTCAGGCTAAAGCCATCAATTTCGGCTTTATTTATGGTATGCAAGCAGCATCATTCGTAGATTATGCAAGAGATTCTTATGGTGTTAATGTTACACTAGAAGAATCTACAATGATTAGACAAGCATTCTTTGATCTATATCCTGAGCTTAATGTTTACTATCAAAAAGTAGAGGATGATCTTCTTAACTATTGCAAGCAAACATCAATCATGGGTAGAGATTATGAAATAAATTCTCATAAGCTTGCTAATCCTTACAATAGATCTAATTATATAAGAGCTGGAATCAATTTTCCAGTACAATCAGCTGGTTCAGACTATGTAATCTGTGGGTTAATTGAGATAATCAATTCACCAGAGCTTAAAGGAAAGATTAGAGGCTGTGCAACAGTGCACGACTCAATCATATTCCTAGTTAAGAAAGATGGAATAGCTGACACAGTAACTAAAGTACAACAAATAATGCAAAGTCCTAAGTTAGCTAAACAACTATTAACTAAAGAGATAGATATACCTATCGTAGTTGACATAGAACTTGGACCATTAGGAAAGGGGGTGGACCTAGATGAGTATCTTAAACAACAATCAGCCTAGTGGCTCTGCTGGATCTAAAGATATACACAGATATAGTTTCTCTAGATTCAAAACCTTTCACACATGTCCAAGAAAGCATCAATACCAGTATGTAGAGCAGCTAGAAACTGAAGAAAGTGCTGTTACCATACCTGGTAAGTTGTTCCATAAATGTATAGAACAATTCCTAAATGATGAAGACATGTCTGACACAATAAAAGAATTCAAATCACTCTGCATGTCAGGTAAACTAGACATGGAGCCAGACCTTCTTGAATATATTGTGAGCAAATATCTACAATATT
>JAEIGA010012201.1_pt1 | contig 13038 bp, 8 predicted proteins | sample 9270691 | NCBI WGS metagenome assembly JAEIGA01 (sample SAMN17057246, study PRJNA624740) | gut metagenome | biome: biome; isolation source: fecal sample | host: Bos grunniens | place: China: Xizang | collected 2019 | reverse complement strand
GATATTGATGATATTACAAAGCTTGCTGTATCTTTCGGTGCAAAAGCGTTAGCTAATATTATTTACAATGAAGACGGTACAGCAAAATCTCCTGTTCTTAAATTTGTTAGCGAAGACCAAGCAAAGGCTATTCAAGAAAGAGCTCAAGCTCAAGCTGGTGATATTATTTTCTTCGTAGCAGATAAGCCAAAAGCTGTTTACGATATTATGGGCAGATTAAGATTGCACTTCGGTAAATCTTTAAACTTGATTGATGAAAGCAAACACAACCTTCTTTGGGTAGTGGATTTTCCTATGTTTGAATATTCTGATGAAGAAGGTAGATATATGGCAATGCACCACCCATTCACTTCTCCAAACTTGGAAGATGTTGATAAGTTAGATAGTGGCGATTTAGGTAATATTAAATCTATCGCTTACGATATCGTTTATAATGGTACCGAATTAGGTGGTGGTTCTGTAAGAATTCACTCATCAGAAGTTCAAAAGAAAATATTCAAAGCGTTAGGCTTAACAGAAGAAGAAGCTATAGAAAAATTTGGATTTATGGTAAATGCTCTTCAATACGGAACACCTCCTCATGCTGGATTAGCAATTGGCTTAGACAGATTAGTTGCGCTTCTTTGCAGAACTGATTCAATCCGTGATGTAATTGCGTTCCCTAAAAACGCAAGTGCAAAATGTTTAATGTCAGATGCACCTGGTGAAGCTTCTTTACAGCAATTAAGAGAACTTCATATAAAATCAACTGTTAATAAAAATATTTAATTATAAATCAGTATTGTAAAAAAGTTTGTAAGTTTTAATTATGACTTACAAACTTTTTTTATAAATTTATCTATGAAAAATATTCTCTAACTATTTTTTCAATTTCTACCGAAGCGTTACCATCCCCATAAGGATTTTTCACGTCTAATCGAGTTAGTGTTTTCTCTTTAGAAAGGATTTTTTCACTTTCAGAAACTATCTTCTCAAAATCAGCCCCTACAAGTTTTGAAACTCCAGCTTCAACGCCCTCTTGACGTTCTGTTTCATATCTCATTACCAGAGTTGGACATGCAAAAGTTGGGGCTTCTTCTTGAATACCTCCAGAATCAGTAAGTATTAGCTTCGCATTTTTCATTAAATATACTAAATGCGGGTAACTTAATGGTTCTAATAAATAAATATTTTTATAGCATTCTAAACGACTATATATTTTATTCTTCACATTTGGGTTTGGATGAACAGGAATTACAAACGTATGATCAATATATTTTTTCACTAAATACTCAATCGCATCAATAATTTTATCAATTCGTTCACCGTGATTTTCTCTTCTATGAGCAGTTATTAAAACTAATTTATCATCTATAGCAATATTCTTTTCTTCAAAAAATATTTTTGAACTATTAATTGTATCATCTGATAAACAAGATAGTGCATCAATTACCGTATTACCTGTTACAAAAATTTTATCTAAAGATATCCCTTCCTTCATTAAAGCCAATTTATTTACACCTGTTGGTGCAAAATGCAAATCAGCGACCCTTGATGTCATTTGCCTCATAACTTCTTCTGGAAATGGTTCATAAATATCATACGAGCGCAGACCCGCCTCAACATGGAAAACAGGAACTTTGTGATAAAAGCTTGTAAGCGCACCACAAAGCACTGTCATTGTATCTCCTTGTACAAAAGTTGCATCTATCTTATTTGTATTAAAAACATTATCTAAAGATGTTAAAATTCTAGCCTGTATAGAACTAAGTGACTGATTCTCGCGCATACAATCAAGATTAATATCAGCTTTAAGGCCAAAATAAGCAAGTGTTTGATTTGACAGCTCTTTCTGTTGCTCAGTATTACAAACAATAACATTATAATCAGATGAAAATTTTTTAAATGTTAATATAACTGGCGCAAGTTTTATTATTTCAGGGCGCGTACCCAAGATAAAGACAATATTCTTCATAATAAATATTATAACTTAAAAAAAATCTATATACTATTTTTTAAACCAAGCTTTCCTGTAAAACTTTTATTGATTTTGTTTTCTTATTTGTATGAATTTTTATATAATCATCTAAAAGGCTAAAACATACTTGACATACTTTTTCTGTTGCTTTCTTATCATAATCACTCTCATAATCAAAATCAAATTGCAACATTGCTTCCAAAAAATCTCTTATTTTATGATGCATTTTTAATTTTACACCTAAATGCTCATTACATTCTATGCATACAATCCCACCCATTTGAGAAGAAAAATACATCTCTTCGTCAAGTACCCTTTCTCTACAACAGAGACAAGAATCAAGCTCAACACAGAAGCCCATTATAAGAAGCAATTTTAGCTGAAATTTTATTACTGCTATCAAGGCATCTTTTTTACTATCTGATTCTGCAATTTTGTTTAAGGCTTTATAAAGAAGCTCATAAATTTCCTTAGATGCAGCTTCTGAGCCTTCTCCAAAATTTATAACCAATTCCGAAATATATGATGAATAGAGGAGCTTATCAAAATCCTCACGAGTTTTCCTAAAATTATTTAAAGTCTGAGCTTGAATAATTGTATCCATTGAACGCCCTTTTATTAATTGCAAAGAATTAGCAACTAATAAATCCATTCTTGCACCAAGCTTGCTTTTAGGTTTTTTTATCCCTTTTGCAACCCCTTTAATTAACCCATTGTCCTTTGAATACATCACTATGATTTTATCTGCATCATTTAAATTATATGATTTTAAGTTAATAGCATCAGTAACATAATTATTCATAAAAAGCCCTTGTCCCTTGATATACACCTCTAAAGATTTTTTCTAATTCATTAGACTCATTAGAATTCCTCAAAGCTTCATCCTGTGTAATTAAACCTTTAGCAACTAATGATGCAAGAGACATATTCATCGAAATCATATCATCAATATTAGTATCAGATAATAACTCGTAAATAGCTTCAGTATTATCTTTGATAATATAATCTCGTATGGTCGGCGTAACAACCATAATTTCGCATGCCGGATATCTTTTTTCATTTTGCTCTGAATAGACTAATTTCTGCGCAATTGTAGCTCTTAATGTTTCCGCCAGCTGGCGTCTCACTATTGAGCGATTTGACTCATCAAACATATTGATAATTCTATTTATTGTCTGCACCGCATCGTTTGTATGAAGTGTTGATAAAACTAAATGGCCAGTTTCAGAGGCTTTTAGAGCAGCTGACATTGTTTCCCTGTCTCGAATTTCACCAATAAAAATAACATCCGGGTCTTGTCTTAGTGCATACTTTATGCCGTCAGAGAAACTTGCAGTATCAACTTCCACTTGCCTTTGAGAAATTATACCCTTCTTACAATTAAAAACATATTCTACAGGGTCTTCAATTGTTATTATATGCTTTGATTCATTAATACTAATCTGATTTATCAATGAAGCCAAAGTTGTTGATTTACCACTTCCCGTTGGGCCTGTAACTAATATTATTCCATTTTGATATTTAATAACGTCATTTAAGACTTCTGGGAGTTCAAGTTCGTTTAAAGAAGGTATTCCATAAGGAATATTTCTTATTACAAGTGCAGGATTTCCCATTTGACGATTATAATTAACTCTAAATCTTGAACAACCTTTAATTTCATACATGAAATCAATATCAAAACAAAGCGAAAGTTTATCGAGCAATGAAGTCGGTGCAATATTCATAACAGCTTGCTCTAGATCTTCCTTTGATAGAATTGGTAAATTAGTTTTTTTTATAAACCCATTTTTTCTTATAAACGGAGCATGACCAACCTTTAAATGTTCATCAGATGCACCAGTTGCGACAGCACTTTTCAAAAACTGTATAATATCAAATTCTTTTTCTGACACAAAAACCTCTCAACCATAAAAATCTCATCCCTTTTCCTTAAATTATACTATCATTTAAAAAAATTTTTGACAAATTGTTAACAAAAAATAAAAATTTATAACAAATCTATAATACCTACCTTTATAGTAAATTACATGCTAAAATATTTTTACAATGAAGTTAGAAGATTCCATTTTTTTTGACAGTTTTGTTAGAAATATAAAAAAGCAAAAAAGTTTTACTATTACAGGCTTGACTACGTTCAGCCGGTTGCTGCTTGTAAAATATATAAGAGAAATCTCAAATAAAAAAATCCTTTTTATAACATCCACTGAACAAGCAGCACTTAGATATGCTGTCGATATCGATAAACTTTGGAATATTCAGGCTTCACTTTTACCATATCAAAATACCTCACCTTATGATACAATACAAGGGAATATTTATGATTATCAAAAACAAATTTCGATTTTACATTCAAAACCGGATTTAATAATTGCTCCAATAAAGGTTCTTACAGAGAAATTCCCTCAAGAAAGTTTTTTTAAAGATAATATTCTCAACCTTAAAATCGGCGAGAGTATCACTCAACAAGAGCTTTTAAAAAAACTTGTTAATTTTGGATATAAAAGAGCCACAATGGTTTCCGATATGGGAGAGTTTTCCATACGAGGTGATGTATCTGATATTTACGGACTTAATGAAAAACCTATAAGAATTGAATTCTGGGGAGATGAAATTGTTGATATACGATATTTCAACAATGAGACCCAAAAATCTATAGAAAAAGTAAACAATATTGAAATTTTCCCTATTTATAAATTTATTCGGCCTAAATCAGCACCTGATGAGTTCTCCACCTTTTTAAAAGAGCAATTTACGGAAGAGGGATATTTTGAAGGTATAAATGTTTATCAATCATATTTTAATCAAAATTTAGTAAATATTTTAGATTATCTTGATAATTATGTAATTATTTATGATGAATTTGCAGAATTATCAGCTAAGCTTACACAACTAGAAGAAAATCATAACAACACTTATAATGAGACTATCAAAAATAATTTAATCGAGCCTTTGAAGGACTTCAACCATTTTTCAGAATCTGAAATTATTCAAAAAATGGCTGGTTTCCAAAAAATTTCATTAAACAATTTTCTATCAGATGAATCTAATGAAGTTATTGATATTAATTCACAAAATATTCAAATTTTCGATGCAAACATGAATAGAGTTGTCGAATTTCTTTTAGAACGAAAGGGTTATCAAATATCAATTGCAACAGATTATAAAGAAAGGTTGAAAGAAGTTTTTAATGAATATGGGATTTTTGATATTAAATATTTAGAAAGCGTTAGCGCATCGGGATGTGAAATTCCTGAATCTAGGATTGTTTTTATTACTGATAGAGAACTTTTCAATAAAAGGCAAAAAGACGTTCCTTCTGGTAGAAAAAGACATTATAAAGAAAAGGCTGAATATATTGAAAGTATTAATGATATCCAAGAAGGGGAATATGTAGTACATACCGTGCACGGCGTGGGCGTATATCAAGGTCTTACTAAACAAGAGCTTGATGGACAATTAAAAGATTATTTAACAATAGAATACGCAAACAAAGATAAACTTCATATTCCAGCTGAGCAAATAAACATGCTTTGTCGCTATCGTGGTTCTGGGCAAATTAAACCCAAGCTTTCAAGAATGGGGGGCTCTGATTGGGAAAATACAAAATCTAGAGTAAAAAAAGAAGTCGAGACAATCGCTTATGATTTATTAAGGCTTTATGCACGTAGGAAAATGCAGGAAGGAATTGCGTTTGCAGAGGACTCACCTTTACAATTAGAAATGGAAGAAGCTTTTGAATATATTGAAACTCCTGATCAAAATAAAGCAATAAACGATATTAAATCTGATATGGAAAGCTCTATACCGATGGATAGACTTATTTGCGGTGATGTTGGATTTGGAAAAACTGAAGTCGCGATGCGGGCAATGTTTAAAGCTATTACTTCTTTAAAACAGGTTGCAGTTATTGTTCCAACAACAGTTTTAGCTTTACAACATTATCAAACGATATCAGAAAGGTTTAAGCCATTTGGAATAAATGTTGAATTGCTTTGTAGATTCCGAAGCTCAAAAGAACAAAAGGAAACAATTAAAAACCTAGCAAGCGGTAAGTGCGATGTTGTAGTTGCTACGCATAAATTACTCCAAGATAATATTATTTTTAAAGATTTAGGACTCCTTGTAATTGATGAAGAACATCGATTCGGAGTAAGACATAAGGAAAAATTAAAAGAATTCCGAGAAAATATTGATATAATTTCAATGTCTGCGACCCCTATTCCAAGAACGCTCTATATGTCACTTTCTGGAATTAAAGATATTTCAATTATTAATACACCGCCTCAAAACAGGTTACCAATTAAAACTTTCGTTGGCGAATTTAATGAACAAACTGTAAAAAATGCTATCATTAATGAGTTAGATAGAGATGGACAAGTTTTTTATTTATATAATAGAGTGGAAACAATCGAAGAATTTAAGCTTGAACTAGAAAAGCTGATTCCTAATGCTAGAATAGCAATCGGGCATGGTCAACTAAATGAAAAACAATTAGAAGAAGTAATTGTAGATTTTTCTAATCATGAAACTGATATTCTCTTGTGCTCAACAATTATTGAAAATGGATTAGATATTCCTAACGCAAATACAATAATCATTCACGAGGCTGATAAGCTTGGCTTAGCCCAATTATATCAGCTAAGAGGTCGAGTTGGCAGAAGTGAAAAACAAGCTTATTGCTATTGTCTATACAAAAAATCAAAAGAGTTAACAAAAGAAGCTACGGAAAGATTAAAAGCTATAAAAGAATTTACAACACTCGGCAGCGGATACCGAATAGCAATGAGAGACGTTGAAATAAGAGGAGTAGGAAATGTCTTAGGTACAAAACAGCACGGGCATATGATTAATGTTGGATTTGATACTTATTGTCAATTACTGGAAGAAACCGTATTAGAACTAAAAGGTGAAAAAGTAAACAATGTAAAACCTGCAATTGTAGATATAAATGTAACGGCATTTATTCCGGATGATTGGGTCGGCTCGACAGAGCAAAAGATGATTGAGTATAAGCGACTAGCAGATGTTAGCAATGAAACAGAACTAGAATATATTATTTCCGAATGGAAAGATCGGTTCTCAAAAATACCTTTAGAAGTCGATAACCTAATCAAGCTTATAAAACTACGTTTGCTAGCGACAGATTGCGCAATCTCTGTAATTAGAGATTCTGGGGGGCTAATAAGGATTTATACACCATTTATGCTGCCTGAATGGAATATTTTAAAATCTAGCATAAAGAATGATATATTAAGAAGAGTAAAATTTACAATTGCACCAAAGAGCTGTATTGACGGCAATTCTATACTTTTAATAACTTCTGAGTATTTAAACTTTGATGAAATATTTAACATTTTATCAAGTTTGTTTTATGATATTAAAAAAGGAGTAAATGAATACTTAACAAATAATTAGCATCTGCAAATCTATTTGTTAATCTATTAGAGGAGTATATTATGAAAAGAATTCTTACATGTGCAGCATTATCAATATTTATGTTATCTGGCTGTTCATTAACAAAAACTGGTATAATTCAAGTTAATGGAAAAGTTATTACAAAAAATCAATTTGAAAAAGCTATTGATAAGGAATTAAACAATTCTATGTTTAAAGCTTTTGGTGGTGCTGATAATTTTGTAAAATCTGACGATAATATGATGTACGTAATTTACAAAGAAAAAGTTGTAAAAGAATTAATCATAAAATCATTACTTGATGAAGAAATCGCTAAGCGCGGTATTAAAGTTACTGACGAAGATATAAAAGCTGAAATGAAATCTATTATCGATAGAGTTGGCTCAAAAGATGAATTGAATAAAACTCTTAAGGCAAGAGGCGTTTCTAATGATGAATTTATTGAGGATTTAAAAAATCAAATTAGAATAAAAAAATTAATCAACTCTGTTTCTAGCATTAAAGTTTCAGATGATGATGCCAAGAATTTTTATAATAAAAACATTGATAAATTTAAGCAACCAGAACGTGTTAGAGCTTCACATATATTAATTAGCTCAGATCTATTACAAATGATTAGACAAATAAAATCAAAAAATAAAAATATATCTTCCGCAGAAATGAATTCAAAAATCGAAAAATTACAGGCAGAACAGCTTGCAAAAGCTGAAGCTATTCTAAAGGAAGTAAAGGCTAATCCTAATAGCTTTGAAAAAATTGCAATGCAAAAGTCTGATGATAAAGCAAGTGGTGAACGTGGCGGAGAATTAGGATTCTTCTCTATGCAAGATATGGTTCCAGAATTCTCAAAAGCTGCTTTTGCAATGAAACCAAATACTATAAGTGATAAATTAATTAAAACTAATTATGGATATCATATAATAAAAGTTACTGATAGAATGGCTGCCGGAACTATTCCGTTTGTAAAAGTAAAAGACAATATTAAATTTATGCTTGAAACTCAAGAACAAGTCAAAGTGCTTAAAAATATAACTGATGGATTATTGAAAACAGCAAATATTGTGTACGTTGATGAATCTTATGATGTAGAAAAACTAATAAAAAATAGAATTAAAGAAGAAAAAAAAGATAGCAAAGACAATAATAAAACTAAGTAAAAGGAGATATAAATGAATACAGCAACAGTTATTGGCAGAGCTGGCCAGGATGCAGAAATAAAATATTTTGAATCAGGAAAAGTAAAAACAACTTTTTCTCTAGCAGTTAATAGATGGGACTCTAAGACAAAAGATACTGTTACAGATTGGTTTAATATTGAAGTTTGGGATAAGCAAGCAGAGTTCGCAGGTGAATATGTAAAAAAAGGTCGCGAAGTAGCTGTTGATGGAAGAATTTCAATCAGTAAATGGACCGATCAAACAGGCGAAGAAAAAGAAAGATTCCTAGTTGTGGCTAATGATATCAGATTATTAGGCTCAAGACGTGATGTTGAAGGGTAATTGAAGGATATTAATTAAATTATGATTTTTTCAGATTTAGTAGGTATAATAGCTGACGACTTGACAGGGGCTAACGATACCGCACTGCAGTTTCATCAAAAAGGAGCTAATACAAAAATCCTTTTAGATAGTGAATGCTCACCACGAGTAAAGGCTGGGACAGAAGTTTGGGCTCTATCTAGTGAGTCTAGAAACGTATCTCCAGAAATGGCTATTGAAAGAGTCGAGCAAGCTGTTTCAACATTGACTGAAAATTTTAGTTTTGACTATTTTTATAAAAAAATTGATTCAACTTTGAGGGGCCACATTGCTTTAGAGACTCTTACGATGCTCAATATTCTTAATTATGATGCCGCAATTATAATACCAGCATTTCCTCAGGAAGGTAGAATTACCGTAGGTGGATATCACCTAGCAAAAGGGATTCCTATTGGCAAAACAGAAATGGCTATTGATCCGCATTCTCCGATAACAGAATCTCATGTGCCGACATTGCTTAAAATGCAATTGGGAGAAGAAGACTCAGAACTTATAGGAACTGTTGATTTACGAACAGTTATGAATGGTGCGGGGCCAATTTTAATGCGCATTAATGAACTAATTAATGAAGGGAAAAAATTAATAATTGCGGATTCAACATCTCTTACAGATATAGAGCAAATTGCATTAGCTATTATAAAATGCGATAAAAAAATATTACCAACTGGAACTGCTGCTGGGGCGCAGGTCTTATCAAAATATTGGCTTGCTGGTATAGAAAAAGAAAACAAAAAAATCAGTATCGGAAATTTGCCGAAATTAATTGTGTCAGGGACCGCAACACAAATCACTGCTAATCAGATTAAAAAATTAGAACAGTCTGATGATCACGATAATATAAATTTTATAGCTCTTGAATCCTCCGAAATTCTTGAAGGGGTTAAGGATTCTCTAGTTGAGAGGATTGTTACAAATTTAATGAGCAAAGTTACTGTTTGTGTGCACACATCAGATCTAATAGCCAATTTTGATGGTTTTTCAGAAGATTCTTTCAATGCAGAGCTAACAAAAGAAAAATTTGCAGGAATGATTACGGATTTCTTAGCCGAGCTAACTCAAAAAGTCTCTGAAAAAATTGATTTTATTTTAATTTCTCTTGGTGGCGAGACTTCGTATAAATGCTGTAAATCTATTAAATCAAACGAATTACAATTAATTGACGAAGTCGCTCCAGCTATTTCAATTTGCTCTGATATCAACAAAAAATGGGTTATTACAAAATCTGGAAATCTTGGGAATAGCAACACTTTGATTGAAATTCTAAATTATTTGGTGTGCCATGAATAATTATTCTGATAAAATCGCAATATTAACCGGTGATCCTAATGGTATTGGCGCGGAAATCACCATTAAAGCCTTAAATTTACTTAATTTACCAACAAAAGATATATTATTAATTACAAATGATAAAATTCTAAATAAATCAGGCACGCTCTATGATAATTACGAAATTATAAATATTGATTATAATTCGCCAGTACAATTTGGCTCAATTACAGCAGAAGCTGGAGATTTTTCATTCAGATGCTTAAAAAAAGCTTGCGCAATAAAACCTAAATTTATAGTAACAGCTCCGACTTCAAAAGAAGCAATGCATTTAGCGGGACATCGTTATAATGGACAAACAGAAGTTTTGGAAGAATATCTAGCACACGATGGACAAAAGGCTGAAATGTTATTTGTATCTAAAGATTTTAGAGTCCTATTATTAACAAGACATGTTCCTCTTAAAGAAGTTGATATAAATCAAAAAATAATAATAGAAAAAGTCGAGAGACTTAGATATTACTTTCAAAACAATTTGCATATCAATAAGCCATCATTTGCGCTATGCGCATTGAATCCACATGCTGGCGAAAATGGAATAATTGGTAACGAAGAAAATGATATAATAACTCCTACAACAGAATATCTAAGAAAAAGGGGCATAAATATAACAAATCCTTTACCTGCAGATTCTTTATTCACAGGAGCTATCCAAAATTATATCAAGGGAGAAAAAGCACCGTATGATTGCTATATAGCTTGTTACCATGATCAAGGCTTAATTCCTATAAAAGCTATAGCTGGCGATAAAACAGTTAATATGACAATTGGATTAGATATTATAAGGACTTCGCCATCACATGGTACAGCTTTTGACATTGCTGGTAAAAATATTGCCTCACCAGATTCAATGATAGAAGCAATTAAAGCATGTTTTTAACAACCAACACCTAAAAAATATATTTGTTTAATAAAAAGCTGCCATTTAGATATTAATTGCAGTGAATTAAAAAATATAATCAACAAAACTTATGCAACATAATTGTAATTGTGTTGCATAGTTGATATATCGGAATAAATCCAGAAAACTTTAGGGTTTTTCAGGATATTGTTACATTTCTTAACTGTTAGATAAAAAAGTTTTTTGCTCAAAAACCCTCAAAATATAGAAAAGTTATATACTCGTTTTTTTGGCCATTTTTTACGATATCCGCAAGCTAAAGTTCGCTTAAATTAAGCATTTCCAGCTTTAAAATTCATTTACCCCTATGCAACACAATTACAATTATGTTGCTTAAGGGAAAACTAAACGCAAAAGGTAGTGCGATGGCAGATGAAAACAAATTTCTATATTTAGGAAACAATAGAGATAAAATTTTATGTGATAAATTCAAAGGTAAGCTAGAGAAAAATGATATCGCTACCAATAATAAACTGTTACAAATTTTTAATTTTTTTGATAAAGATGGGAATGGAATTATAGAGACTGCAAATTCTAAAGGAGTAAATGAAATGCAATCTCTTTGGAATACAATTAAAACATCTGCCACTAAAAATAACAATTCAATTTTTGAGGATTCAGAAGCCGAAGAATTGCTTGCAAATTTAGTTGATTCAACTGGCAAAAGTCTTGCTGATAATCAAATAACTGCAAGTGACTTATTTGGTTTCCTAAATTTATCAGTCAACAAACCTTCCAAAGAACCTTTTGAAACAATTCAAACACAAAAAAACTCTGAATATACAGAGGAAGAAAAAAAGATAGAAACCCTTGATACATTATGGGGAATTGTAAACGAAGCAAATGAAATTTTTTATTATCAAAAATATCAACAAGGTGCCATAAGTGATATGGTAGATGGCATTAAAGAAACTTTTGATTTGGAATATGCTTCGTCAAGAGTTAATCGTTATTTAATGAATGAAGAATCCTCTGCCAGCTTATTACAACTCTCACATGAAGGTAAGCTAACTGTAAAAGATTATTTAGAAGCTAAAATAAATTTAGCTATTAGCTTGCTTACTGGATTACGAGAAGATGAGTTAAGTGTTAAAAAAAAGGAAATAGAGTCTTTAGAAAGTGCTCTAAAAAATCTTACACCTGAAAAATTAACTTTATTGATTAAAAAGATAACTTCATTATCAGATGAAGAATACAAAGAAACTGCACCAAAAGTTGTTGAAAAATTAATCAATCAAACAAAACAAAAAAAAGAAATTGATGATAAACCTCGCCATATAGAAAATCAAGGTGGGAAAATTATAAATCCAACAGTAACGAGCTCTATAGATGATATTAATACAACAGATGCATATAGAGTTATGGAATTTGAAGAAACCTTTTTCGAAGAACGTGGTGTTGAATATAATTATGAATTAATAAAGGATTATATCGCAAAAGAAGAACAACTAGATTTATTAACCAGAATGCATAATAAAAACGAGGAAATAAAAAATATTTTGCATCAGGCAACTGTAACTGTAGATGGTAATAATAAATACGGTGCACCTCAGCATGATGCAATAGAAACTTGTAATCAAAACCTTATGAATGCTCTAGACACAGCTTTTAAAAAATTATATAAAGAGAATAGTGATGAAGCTCAAAAAGTTATTAATGAAATAGTTGGTGAAAACTCTGGAATAAATGTTATCAAAGATGAAAAAGGTAATCTTATTGGATTAGATTTTTATGGTAGCAACAAAAAAGATAAACTTAATGTACCAATAAACCCTTATAATTTGGTTCTACTATCAAATGGTTTACAAAAAAAATTAGAAGATAATTATAAAAAAGTACTAAATGGAAAGAATCTTGATGAATACAGTGAAGAAGTAAAATCTGCATACCAAATGGCT
>JAEIGA010012200.1_pt1 | contig 13039 bp, 12 predicted proteins | sample 9270691 | NCBI WGS metagenome assembly JAEIGA01 (sample SAMN17057246, study PRJNA624740) | gut metagenome | biome: biome; isolation source: fecal sample | host: Bos grunniens | place: China: Xizang | collected 2019 | reverse complement strand
TATAAAAAGCGTCCATGCGCAGAGCTCTTTGGTTCTTTTAATAAAGCACTCACGCTCGGCAATTTCCAAGCAAGCTTACATTGCACTCGCTTAGTCGTGCTTTTCTGTCGGCACAGAAAGAACGTAATGTTTGCATAAATACTGATAATAAGAACTGCCTGTATATACCGGAATCAACCTTACATCAATACTGCTTAATAGTAACATAGATAACGTGATTTATTTTAAGTATTCAGTATATTTTACCCTTAGTCTTTGATTGCAATTATTTAAGGGTAAGAACTACCGGAGAACGCAAAAGTAAGCATCATCTTACGGCAATGGATTCCTAAAGCAACAGAATAGTGGAAGAAACTTATATCCAACTCACGTTAAATAGATGCAACCCACACCACATATACACATTCAGCAACATGATGTTCAATAAGTAAAACCCACACGCTGCGTGGTGCTTACGGCAGCTGCCGTACGGCTGACGAAACGGGCCAGTGCTGTTTCCACATCACAACGTTTGACAAGCGTAAGCGATTCGCGGTCAACGCTTTCACAGTTGCCGACAACGCGCATGCTCATCGCCGGGATAATACCATCAGCGACCAGCTGTTCGGCCCATCGGGCATTGCTGAAATGTTCACTCTTGCCGGCAAGGGCATCCCTGACTCCGCAACGCAGAGCCGACTCGGCGTCAGCCGCAAGTTCATACTCGTTTTTGGCAAAGAGGTTCTTGGCTATCTGCATAAGCTCATCCTCGGAATAGTCGTCGAAGTTGAACTTGTAAGGGAATCGTCCATCAAGCCCCCTATTCATCTTCATCATTTTCTCCATATCCCCTTTGTAACCTGCCATGATTACCAGAATATCGGGATTGCGCTGCGACAGCACCGTCAACAAAGAGTCAATCACATGGTAGCCAAAATCCTTGCGGTCGTCTAAAGTATCGCAAAGGGTATATGCCTCGTCGATAAAAAGCACGTTTCCGCGTGCCTTTTCAAGCACAGCCTGCATATTGCGCTCTGTCTCACCGATGTAACGACCAACAAGCTGCGAACGTTCGGTAACAATAACTTCTCCTTTGGAGAGCAACCCCAACGAATGAAAAATGCGGCCAATCTTTTTGGCAACGGTAGTCTTTCCCGTTCCGGGATTACCTGTAAAAATCATGTGATGGGCCGTTGCCTCGGGAACCTTAAGACCTGCCTTGCGGCGCATCTCCTCGAACTTAACATTGTTGAACATCACATTCAGCTGCTCCTTCAGGTTACCCAGTCCCACCATTTCGTTAAGTTCACGCATAGAGGCTTCGAACGGCGACAGCTCCTTCTCGTCGAAAGTAATGTCGAGGTCGGAAGCAATCAGCACGGAGTTGTTGCTCGGCAGCAGACGGCTATAATAGTGGGTGGAATTAACCACACGTTCGCGTATGCGGGGATAGATGCGTTCATCGAAGAAGAGTTTTAATTCGTCATATCCCCATCGTGTAGATACTCCCTCATCCGACATACGGGTAAGAAGCTTCAACAAGGCATTTTCGGCCTCCTTATTGTCGAGCAGAAAATCCTTATCAGTTATAATGTCCTGCATCATATGCACCTGCTCGGTCAGCGTAAGGAGCTCTCGACGGACGACATTCTCTTTTGGCAGTATACGCTGAAGAACCGGCGAAGTTTCTATCAACATACGTGTTTCCGACTCCGTTCCGCAAAGAAAGAATTGGGTGGACGATTTCTCCTTTACAAAGGATTCTATTCTGCTAAGCACACCTTTGCCATTGGATGCGAGCAGGACACCCACATTGCGCAGAACCACTGCCGGCACAGAACAATTGTCGAAAAAGTCATTTACCGCTTCATTTGTATCCAACGACATTTTCTGCTCAAGAAATTTTGCACAATCGCCCACCTTATAATTATTGCTGCCAACAACAAGAGGGAGAAATGCCGAGAGAAACTTTTCGTCGTCGGTATCCAGGCAATAGCCCCCGGAAGAAGTAATGGAGCCAAACGACCTGTTGCGCAAGCTGTTCATCACAAGGTTTTTAACCATGGAGGCTACTATCCTTTTGCAATCGGTGTATCCGGGAATCAAGGCCAATTTGCGCCAGCTTTCGGCAAAAGAGCCTATAAGCATGTACTTTGCAAAAAGAAAATCAGATGTACCCTGTTGCAGGTACTCATGTGTCAGAACTTCGAAATCGGTTCCGTCATATTTGAAGTTCACACGCAGGAATGGTTCGTTGTTGTGCAGCACATAGACGGAATAGTTGCCCGGCACCCACATGTATCTCGAACCGAGTTCAACGAATGCCTTTGTTTTCACCTTTCCGTTGAAAACAAAATCGCTATTGTAGCCGATAGGTTCGTATGTATCTGTAATACAACAGAATGTATAAACATCATCACTACCCTGCGAAGTATCGAAAAAGAGTTCCAGCTTTGGGTCGCACTGAAATGGCTTCCTCTTTTTGCTAAAGGAGACGCTCTTTACCTTCGGATGCACCAGATTCTCGCCATGCTGCATAATTGCAAAATCGAAGCGCACATTGCCCCCCATGACCACATGCTGTTTGCCTATTGCGTCGGTGTCGGCACCGCAAACAAGGATAAAATAATTTCCAATGCCGAATTCAGGAGAATCGCAATCGACAGAAATGACCGATTCCGCATCAGTTGCTGCACGGGTTGTAACGAAGAGGGGGTTCGCAACACCCTCTTTGTAAAGAGCTATAACAATATCCTCCGGATCGGCATAGACATCATCGACATCGAGAGAGAATCTTATCCTGTAATCGGTGATGGTGCCGTAAATAAAGAAACGAGAGGTTTCGGGCACAACCAGCTGCAATTTATCCTCTTCGACAGCCAATTTGAAATCCTCTTCGAGGCTTATCGATGGATCCCCCTGAGGTTTCGGGATTCTGTACGTGGTTCCCCTGGAAGTATAATCCTTGAACTTAATTCGTTTAATCGGGATACTATTCACCAGCTCGTCAAAAACATCCTCTTTGGATTTTAGTTCCTTCTCAAGTTCCTCTTCCAGGAATTGTTCCAAGAGTGCATCAAAGTCGTCGTTACAAAAATCATCGTTATTTTTTTTATTAATCATAGTCCATAGAATTTAAGATGAAACAATCCGGCCTTTGCTGAATCAAAAGCCGACAACAATTTGGCCACACTACCCAGGCAGCATGGCATAATAAATTGGTTATTAACTACAATGTCAGTAGAAAGCCTTGTTTCAAAGGCTCGAAAAGAGGGTTAGACAGGTTCCTGCAAAGCGAGGAATTCTGCCATAGAGCTAAAAATTAGAGAGATAAAAAGAAACCCACATCAAAAAAATGACGAGGTTTCACCTTTCCGACCCCATGAACAGGGAACACATAGGATTCCCGTGCTTGTCGGAGGGTGTCCAACAATTCAAAGAAACTGCATACAAGAGACTATGACACTGCGAGCCGTGGCCCGGTGTCGATGTCTGATTGCATGTTTTTCTTTGAATTGTCGTACATAAACTATGATTTTATTTTTGCCCTTTACGGACGATGCAAATATATAACGAGTTTTACAATTAACAAGAAGAGCATATATTATTTTTTGTTAATTGGATTCACAGGCGCTCATTCACGCTTCAATTCGTAGAACTTTACCCAATCGACAATCATCTTTGCGGGAAGTTCTTCAGGCGAAGGGATACCCACCCATTTACCACCTATCTGCATATCTATCAACAGATAGAACGGCGTATTGAACGGAAATTGTCCTTTCTCTGTCGTCTCTATACGCGGATAGGTAAATGTATGCTCGCCATTGATTGAGAATCGCAGACTGTCGGGAAGTATCTCCACCGCGTACACATTATAACCGTCGGGACGTATAGGAGAGCATTTGCTCTGTGGAGGGGTACTCTTCTTAAGCACATATGTATAATAGGAGTGAACAGTCTGGTAGGCCTGCGCCTCGTGGCTGAGGCGTTCCATTATGTCAATCTCGCCACAATCGGGCCATCCTCCTTTTTCGGGAAGCATCCAAATGGCAGGCCATGCACCTTGCGCACCGACCAAACGTGCCTTAATCTCGACCTTGCCATAAGTTATAGAGAATTTGCCTTTTGTGTAGACACCGCCTGTAAGATAGGGGGCTGTATCGTTTGGAAGAACATTGTTAACCACTCCCAAAAGGGTGAGCTTGCCATTAGACACGTCGTAACAGCCATCGTAACTGCTCATATAGTTGTTCCAGTCGGAGGTTCCGCGAGGAATCCTGGACCAGCGCTCTTCGTTTATCTGCTTACCCTTGAAATTCTCTTTCCACAGCAGTTTGTAGCTTTGAGCTGTAACAGTTGAGGGCAACAACAAAAACAGCAGCACGATTGTATAAACTATTCTCATATCTGTTCGTCAAGTAATTTATTAATAAGCGGTATCAGGTCTTTCTTCACAACTTTATCGTTCAAACGATGTTCGCCGTCGAACCATAAGCAGCGCTCCTCACCATAAAGGCGCGACATCAGCGGATGGAAATGCACCACGGGGTCTTTGTCGCCAAAAAGTCCGTAGACAAGGGACTTCTCCTGCTCGTTAATGCCATCGAACTGTGTCTGTTCCATCAGTTTGAAGCGTTCGACAACCTTTTTGTCGATGCGGAATTCCATTACGCCATCCTTGCGCTTGGCAGTATATTTATGCTTGCCAATATGGTTAAAAAGCAGTGTACGCGACATTTCGAACGAAGGATTCACGACAATGCGCGGAATACCCCAAAGCTGCTGCGTGTACATTCCACCCATCGATGTTCCGATTATGATTTTAGGCTGTTCGCTGCGTATTGTTTCGTGCAACAGTTCCAGAGCCTCGAAAGGGTCGACAGGAAGGTCGGGAGCTATCACACGCCAGTCGAGAAAATTCTTGCGCAGGTTCATCACAGTACCCGATGAGCCTGAAGAGGCAAAGCCATGCACATACATCATCTTTTTTTCGCCACTCATATTACCATGGTTTGGGGGTTATTTCCTGCACGAAGATACAAAAAGAAGAGATATTTTTGATACTTTGCAACCACAAAAAGCATATCTTTGATATAAAATCGAAGATAGGGTACACTCGCTGTGAAAAATATTGAAACAAGTTTCATATTTCTCGCTCGTTTCAGTGTATCTTTGATATAAAATCGAAGATAAGGTACACTCGCTGTGAAAAATATTGAAACAAGTTTCATATTTCTCGCTCGTTTCAGTGTATCTTTGCAATAATAATAAGGAAATGCCGTTATATAAGGGATGAAAAAGAGAATTGCCATATTAGTGCTTCTTATGTTACCGCTGCTGGCGATAGCACAGGAACGCAAAGTGCAGAACAGGCCTTACATTGATTTTCGCCGTCTGCACTATGGATTCTTTTTTGGACTGCACGCACAGGACATGGAACTTGCAAACAACGGTTTTGTCACAGAGAACGGCGAACAGTGGTACGCTGACGTATCGGCCTACAACCCCGGATTCAGCGTAGGTGTGCTGGCCGACCTCAGAATAAACACATACGTAGCCCTGAGACTACTGCCTACACTGCACTTCGGCGAAAAGCAGGTGGTGTTCCGCGAATACAACAGTGGCAACAGAGAAAGGCAACAGATAAAATCGACATACTTCTCGCTGCCGCTGGACGTAAAAATATCGGCGCAGCGCTTCAACAACTACCGCCCCTATGTGATAGCCGGCGTAAGCCCAATGCTGGACATGACCGTAAAGAAGCAACGGCAGCTGCTGATGAAAAAATTTGATTTCATGGTTGAAGTGGGAATGGGATGCGACTTCTACATGCCGTTCTTCAAACTGAACCCTGAACTGAAATTCTGCTTCAGCATGCTCGATGTGCTAGACAAGAACCGCAAGGATCTGCTCGACGAGAACTATAAAAAGTTTACAGAATCCATCGACAAGGCTACCACAAAAATGATTGTCCTCTCACTATACTTTGAATAAGAAGCACTTTGCTTTTAACAGATGTTAAAAAACCTTATTTAGGCGATTCAATATAATAAATACACTATTTTTGCCGAAGATTAAACCAATAAAAATTAATACAACTATGGCTTACGTAATTTCTGACGACTGCGTTGCATGCGGTACATGTATCGACGAATGTCCTCAGGGTGCTATCTCTGAAGGCGACAAGTATTCAATCAACCCCGAATTGTGCATCGACTGCGGCAGTTGTGCAGGTGTATGCCCCTCAGAGGCTATACACGAAGGATAAATTCAGGCAACGTGTAAGATACACGTGAAAATTTATTCCAAAGTAAACATAAGAGGCTGTTCGACTATATGTTGACAGCCTCTTTGGTTAATATATCCCGACAACACCGGTAAACGGACAATCAGATGAAAGATCTTATATACTACGTTGTAAAATCAATAATAATTACAGCAATAGCAGTAGTATTGTACCTGCTATACACCAACTTCTTTGCATAGTAAATGAAGCTGATAGACCTGCACACCCACAACAGCAACAACGACGCTGAGATATACATTCTGAACAGCAATAACAACATTGCCACGAATGCAGAGCGCATATCCGTAGGACTGCACCCGTGGAACATCGACGACATGTGGGAACAACGTATGCAGGAAATTGCCACCATTGCCACCGACCAAAGAGTAAGAGCGATAGGCGAATGTGGCATAGACCTTGTGAAAGGCAGCAGCACCATCAGCCTGCAAACAGAGATTCTGCAACGCCACATAGAGTTATCGGAAAGACTTCATAAGCCATTGATACTGCACGTAGTAAAGGGGCAGGAGATTATTCTGAACCTGCGCCGCACCATGCACCCCGAACAGGCATGGATAATACACGGATTCCGCGGGAAGCCTCAACAGGCAGCACAATACATGGCTGCCGGACTCTATCTGTCGTTCGGCGAACGCTGCAACAGCGATGCACTCGCCGCAACACCACTGGACAGGTTGTTCATCGAGAGTGATGAAAGCACACTGCCTATAGCCGAACTATACAAAAAAGCTGCAGACACCTTAGGAGTGCCACTTGAAAAGCTGGCGGCAGCAGTAGAAGAGAACTGCAAACGGTGCGGCATTGTCGAACTGCGCACTTAACAAACTTTAATTGCAGACATAATTCGCCAATAATACAAAATAAGTACCTTTGCGCCCTTAACAGACACAACAAACAGACCCGACAAAGTGCAATACCTGATAATCACACTTTTAACACTATTCACACCCATAACCGACAACGACGGGATTGCCGACAGCCTGACGCTGCAAGCGGTAGACATTGTCGCACCGCTAAAAGAGAGCAACGGCAACGACAACCCCTATTCGGCAACCACCTTCACGCTGAAAGATTTTGAGAACAGACACATAAACTCGCTGAAAGAGCTGTCGGCACTTGCCCCCAATTTCTATCAGCCCGACTATGGTTCACGTATGACATCGTCGATATATGTACGCGGATTCGGTTCGCGCATAGACCAGCCCGTCATAGGCATGAACGTTGATGGCGCACCGGTGATGAACAAGAACAACTACGACTTCGAACTGTTCGACATTTCCAAAATAGAGATTATACGCGGAGCACAAAGTACCCTCTATGGACGTAACACAGCTGCCGGAACCATAAACATACAGACCCTTTCGCCCCTTAATTTCCAGGGAAAAAGGTTCACCATGGAGTATGGAACAGACAACAGCATACGAGTAAAGGCCTCGCACTACGATGCGCCCACCGACAACCTCGGATGGTCGGCAAGCATACACTACAACCACACCGACGGACACTTCACCAACCACTACAATGGGCGCAAATGTGACGCCGGCGACAATTTTGCCACCCGTCTGCGCGGACAGATGCTTATCGGCGACAGATGGAGCATAGACAACAGCCTTACCATCGGATACACCGACGAAGGAGGTTATGCCTACCGCTACTACGACAAAAGCAGCAGCACGCTGCAACCCGTCAACTACAACGACCCGTGCAGCTACCGCCGTTTCGGAGTGAACAACGGACTGACAATAAAGCACACACTGCCCAAGGTTATACTCTCATCCACCACCGGATACAACTACACCGATGACCGCATGCGCATAGACAACGATTTTCTACCGGAATCGTATTTCACCATGGGACAGTATCAGCGCGAACATTCGGTGACACAGGAGTTTATAGCAAAGTCCAATAACAACAGCCGTTTCAACTGGCTGGGCGGTCTGTTTGCCTTCTACAAGCACCAGAAGCTCAGTGCACCTGTACTGTTCAAGGAGCAGGGTATAAAAACACTGATACTCGACAACGCCAATAAAGGATTGCAAAATGCCTTCCCCGGTTCGGAACTTCAGTTCGACAAAGAGGAATTCACCATCTACGACGACTTTACAACACCGACATATGGTGCAGCCCTCTACACCCAGGCTGGCTACGACACAGAGCGATGGAACGTAACAGCCGGGCTCAGAGTCGACTACGAACACACCTCGATGGACTACCACAGCAGTTCGCAGATAGGCTTCAGGCTCTACCCCAACATGAAAGATTATCTGCCACTGAATACAGACTTCAAAGGCAGCAATTCGCTCAATGCCACAGAGATAATGCCTAAACTGTCGGCCACATTCAAACTGAACCGCGGTACCATTTACGCATCACTGGCTAAGGGATACAAGGCTGGAGGATTCAACACCCAGCTATTTTCGGACATATTGCAGAACCGCATGAAGAACGACCTGATGCAGAAGTTTGGTGTCACTCTTGACAATGCCACATACTACGACGATGCCTCGGCAACCACCTACCGCCCCGAAGAGAGCTGGAACTACGAGATTGGCACACACCTGTCACCCCTGAAAGATGGCACTCTTGACATAAGCGCCACGCTTTTCCTCATAGACTGCACCAACCAACAACTGACAATATTCCCCGAAGGACTAAGCACCGGACGAATGATGTCAAATGCCGGAGAATCGAGAAGCTATGGTGGTGAATTCAGTCTAACTTACCGCCTGCAGCGACTGACCCTCGATTGCAGTTACGGATACACACACGCCACTTTCCGCACATACGTCAGCGGCACTAACGACTATTCGGGCAAACACCTGCCATTGGCTCCACGCGAAACAATGTCGGCCAACCTATCGTACCGCCTGCCGGTTTCCGAGAAATACGCCAAACATTTGATAATGAACATAGGATGGAGCGGCACCGGACGTATATACTGGAACGAGAGCAACAGCCTTTCGCAAGCCTTCTACGGACTCACTTCAGCATCGCTCAACTGGGAGAGAGGACACTTTGGAGCATCCCTTTGGGGAAAGAACCTCTTAAACGAGGAGTATAAGGCATTTTATTTCGTGTCCATGCAACATCCATTCTTTTCGCTTGGAAAATCAAGACAATTTGGTATATCTTTGCACTATTATTTATAAACATAAAAAAAACACAATGAAAAAATTTTTATTATTCCCTCTGCTGGTTTTTATGACAGCACTTATTGTTCCCGCATGCTCGGATGAGGACAAGGAGATTTTCCCACCCAACCCCAATGATACGATTACAAACGATACGATAGACGATGACTCGTTGCACACAAATATCCATAACACATTGAAATTTGGCGGCGACCTTATCGTAAACGGTAATTTCAAGAAGGAGAACACCGTCTGCATAGTAAGAGATATCAACGATTCGAAGTTGTCATTGGATATATACAAAGTAAAATTTGCAGAGAACATGCCCGTTGAAATCAACATCACCATTCCCGACATACCCATCAACCACAAGGATGGAACATTCAGTGGCGACACTATAGTCCCCCTTATCGGAGTGGCACCTGCACCTGCCTACACTTTCAGCAAGATCGAGGGCTGTTTTACAGACTCGACACTCACCTTCTCGGCAACACTGACAAGAGGAACATTCAGTTTCACTGGAAGAAATGCTAGAAAATATTAACATAATACTATTCACATAATAAATAACTCCGATGAACGCATGCGTTCATCGGAGTTATTTATTTTAGCAAATGGCATCTACAATACTCCCATACTGACCAGCACCACCACCCTCTCGATAATGGCATCCTCGCCCTCGGGGTCATAAGTTTTCTTCAGACTCGCCCCGAACATCGCTGCAAACGACTGATAAAAAGCCGCCTTGAACGACCCCATGAAGAGCTTGACAAGGTGATAGGCATCCTGATCGCACTGACGGTCGACAAGTTTTATCAACAACTTGCCCTGACGAAGAGTAAGCCTCTTCATCTTGGGAGTATAAACCTCTTTCAGCTCCTTTTCGAGTTTGTCGATATGCTGTTTTTTTGCCTTTTCATCGGGTAAAAGCTGCAAAGTCTCGTACGTTTCGATAATGATTCGACGTATCTCCGTTGCCAGAGGCAATGTCTTTTTCACATCATAGACCAGACGATTGTATTTTTTCTTTTCGCGACTGCTCTTGAACTTCAACGGTGCATATATGTAGACTGTAGGAAGGTGAATCTGAGGAATGGTTTCTCCATCCTTCACAGTCACCCCCACAATGTAAGCCTTACGCTCATCCTGTTGCGCCCACGCCGAGAGCGGAAACAGAAGCAGAAAGAGAAGAATATGTAACACCGTGCGTTTCATGGTTGCAAAAATAGAAGTTTTCTGAGAAGTAGAGCCATTCTTTTTCTTTTTTAATATATGAAGTAGGCTCCAAACGAATAAAAATCACTATCTTCGCGGAATGAAAAGAGCCTTGGCTGAATCTTTTAATCAGGCAGTTAGCAGTTATGATTTAATTTACACAAACTGCTTGAAAAGATTAATGCGGGGCAATGAACAAAATTAAGCAGATTCAAAAATAACAATACACAAAAAGCATCCTACTATGAAAGAGTTCTTCAAGGTGTTGAAAAGATACATTCCGCCTTACAAAAAGTCGCTTATATTGTCGCTTATCTTCACATTTGCATCGGCAATACTCAACGTATTTTCTTTCATGATAATTATCCCCATCCTGCAGATACTGTTCAAGATAACAGACACATCGGATGTGGTTTTTATCCCATGGAGCGAAATGAACACTGACAATTTGAAGGAGGTTCTGCTGAACAACGGAAACTACTATCTCAACGGATTCATAGAGAGCTACGGTGCATCGACAACACTGCTGCTGCTTGGTATATTCCTGATTGTGATGACATTGCTGAAGACAGCAAGCTACTTCGGTTCGTCGGCAGCCATCATTCCCCTGCGCACAGGTGTTGTACGCGACATACGCACACAGTTGTACGACAAGGTGTTGAGCCTACCTCTGGGATTCTTCTCTAAAGAGCGCAAAGGTGACATTATAGCACGAATGAGCGGCGACGTTGTGGAGGTAGAGAACTCCATTGCCGGTTCGATAGATATGCTCATCAAGAACCCCATCTACATCATAATCTATTTTACAACACTGATTTACGTAAGCTGGGAGCTGACACTCTTCACCATTCTGGTATTCCCCGCAATAGGTTGGATTATGGGACTGGTGGGACGCAAGCTGAAACAAAAATCGCTGTTGGCACAGTCGAAGCTGAGCGAAACTATGTCACAGATGGAGGAGACACTCGGCGGTCTTCGCATTGTGAAGGCTTTCCTTGCAGAGAAGAAGATGTCTGGACGATTCATGAAGGTGAGCAACGAACTGCGTAACGCTACCATGCGCGTGACCATGCGTCAGGCGATGGCACACCCCGTGAGCGAGTTTCTTGGAACCTGCGTAATAGTCATTGTACTGTGGTTCGGCGGCACACTGATACTCGGCGACAATTCGCCCATTTCGGCACCTGCCTTTATCTATTATCTGACAATACTTTACAGTGTTATCAACCCTCTGAAGGAGTTCTCAAAGGCATCGTATAACATCCCCCGCGGTCTTGCATCAATGGAGCGCATCGACAAAATTCTCAACAGCGAGAACCCCATTTGCGACAAGGAGAATGCCATAGCCATAAAGGGAATGGGTAAGGGAATAGAGTTGCGCGACCTAAGCTTCTCATACGATGGCGAGAAAGAGGTGTTGCGTAATATAAACCTGAACATCGGCAAAGGAAAGACCGTTGCACTTGTAGGACAGTCGGGTTCGGGAAAATCGACACTCGTAGACCTTATCCCCCGTTACTACGATGTTACATCGGGTGAGGTGCTTATCGACGGTACAAATGTCAAGGATATGACAATAAAGTCGTTGCGTTCGCTCATTGGAAATGTCAACCAGGAGGCGATACTCTTCAACGACTCGTTCTACAACAACATCACTTTCGGAGTGGAAAATGCCACAATGGAGCAGGTGATAGAGGCTGCAAAGATTGCCAACGCACACGACTTTATCATGGCTACGGAGAATGGCTACGACACGAATGTGGGCGACAGAGGCTGTCTGCTTTCGGGTGGCCAGCGTCAACGTATAAGCATTGCACGCGCCATCCTGAAGAACCCTCCCATACTCATTCTGGACGAGGCGACATCGGCACTCGACACCGAATCGGAGCGTCTGGTACAGGAGGCACTCGAAAGATTGATGAAGACCCGCACCACAATAGCAATTGCCCACCGACTGTCAACCATCAAGAATGCCGACGAAATTTGCGTGCTGATGGAGGGTCGCATAGTGGAGCGCGGCAAGCACGACGAACTGTTGCAGCTTAACGGTGTATACAAACGACTCAACGACATGCAGAGCCTTGCATAAGGAGGTGAATATGAGCAATCAAAAAGCAATAGGAGTATTCTGCGCAGCGTCGGAGACGATTGACGCCGCCTACGCAGATGCAGCCCGTGAGTTTGGCAGCTGGATGGGCGAGAATGGACACACACTGGTGTACGGAGGTGCGTCGAAAGGATTGATGGAAACCACTGCTGCGGCTGTTAAGAGCGCAGGCGGAAAAGTGGTGGGAGTAGTCCCCGACATTCTCGTCAGCCGCAACTGCGTCAGCACACTGCTCGATAAGCAGATAACCGTAGCCAATCTGAGCGAAAGAAAAGATGCCATACTCGACAGAAGCGACAT
>JAEIGA010012199.1_pt1 | contig 13039 bp, 8 predicted proteins | sample 9270691 | NCBI WGS metagenome assembly JAEIGA01 (sample SAMN17057246, study PRJNA624740) | gut metagenome | biome: biome; isolation source: fecal sample | host: Bos grunniens | place: China: Xizang | collected 2019 | reverse complement strand
AGCGACCATGTTCTCGTTAGGCATAACTTATAATATTTTAATAAATATGTTCAGCACTGGCGGTTGCCTTTCGTGCTTCTGAACCCAAAGAAAGAACGAATGCGAAACATCTATCGTTTTATTTTTATATCGCATATTTCAATAGATTGTTCAAATTGCTCCTGTCTATATTTTAGGAGCCAAGTTGCATAAATGTTAAAAAAAACGATTTTAATAGGATAAAATTGGAATTTTCATTAGAAATATTTCTTAACTTTATCCCCGATTGTGTAATGATTAAGTCATTAGACGCTTGTATCGTCCATTTGCCGCATATAACCAACTATTTTAACACTTAAGATTACCACCTATGAGAAAGGCGTTAGTAACATTCTTTACTATATTAATGTCATGTGTCGTATCTTTCGGACAGTATAACTATAATAATATAGTTTTGTTTGATTGTACTAAATCAATGACTCACCCAAATGCTGTTACTAGAGAAGATTATAGGGGAGAGGGGGAACCAGATATTATATGGAAACCGGCAAAAATGGCATTGAAAGATCTATTCATACAGGCTGAGGATGAAGACAATTTTACGATATTGCTGTTTCAGGAGTCCATACTAGATATTATAGAAGGGAAAAAGAAAAATTTGAACTGGTCTGATATAGATAGGAGATTGGAGTCTGCTGTTCAAAAGCCGGACGATACATGCATATGTGGTGCTTGGGATAAAGCCGAGACATATTTAAGAGAAGGCGTTGGAGAATTTAATTTCTTCTATCTGTTTACTGATGGATGTGAGGATTGCAATTATCCTTCTCATGATGTTACAGACAAGATTAGAGAGTTTTGTAAGAACCAAAGAACAGATATACGAAAATTTGGTTTTTATCTCATGCTTACTGAGAAAGCAGGAAATAAAGGAGTGAAACAGGCACTGGAAGGTTCTTGTATCAAGTCATTGATTCCAAATCCTGGTGCCACAATACATCCTTTTGGCGCTTTTGTAAACAGGACTATTTCGGTTTCGACCGATGATATGATGTCCTCTATGGGAAAGTATGATTGTGTTGCATCCGTCTCAAATCGATTCTCGAGAAAGAAAGCTTCGTATCAATTGTCGATAACATCAAATGACCCATATTTCAATGTGGAGATTCAGAATAATTGCATTGACAACGGAGAAGTTGTATTTTTAGTGTCAGCCAAAAAGGAGAGCCTAGATGTAAGTAAACTTCGTAATGATATTCAATCAGATACATACAGATTTCAGGTTCAGTTGTCTTCCTCGGAGGTTGATCTCCATAATGATAGCCAGGAAATAATAGTAAATTTGAGACCAGTCCGTTCTGCGGAAGTGCATGGTGATTATATAAAGCTAGGTACAGCTGATTACTATCCTAAATTCTTATTTTTCCACGAAAAGGAAATCCAGAAATTAAGTAAACCAATAGACATAAAATTCTCAAAGTCTATATTGTCGGACAGTCAGCCTGGAATAATTAAATGGGAAATTTTTCCGAAAAATAACAACTGTACTTTCATTTATAATGGGAAGGTATGCGATGATAATACGTTTATCATGACTTCTCAAGATAGTGTTAGTGAGCTGAGTCTCTTATTTGATAAAGAAACGGAAGACCGTGACTATGAATTTATTATCAAGCCAGTGCTGGTTAATGGAGTAGACTTCATCAATTCTCACCAACCATTAAATTTTGAATTTAAAATCTTTGCTGATTTTAATTTGAGATGGAATCCGTTATTGAGTTTTCTTGTAATTCTAATCTTGTTAGTACTTATGTTCGGTATATTGAGGATCATTTATTCTCATTTAAGAAGTGGGGTGTACTGTGGAATAGATTATATTCGAGATGGTTCTCAAGAGGTTCTTGTAGATAAGAAGACTTGTAATAGGATTATTCTTGTGCAAAATCCTAAAAAACAAAATTTCTTAGATTTCTTGTTTAATGGAAGAACGTTGTATAATGTTGAACCCATCCCTGGATTAAATTCGCCAATCAGAATAGATGCACATAAGCGTAAAAGGAATAGTATGTATATGCGTTTCAAGCCCAATAATGAATACTATTATGACTTTAATCCTATGCGAAGCCAAATTATTATCTCTGACGAGGATGAGAAACATACAATTTCTGATAAAAATGAGAATCTTATATTAACATTTATACTCTATTAATATGGCTAATCCTAAATTAAGAAGGACTCTGTACATCGGACTTGGTGGAACAGGTATCAAAGTTATCAAGGAAGTAAAAAAGAATTTTCTGAATAATTCTGGTAGCCTTCCTTCGATGGTTAAATTTTTGTGTGTAGACACGAATAAAGGTGATCTTGAAATTAAGAATAATGAAGGTCCAGAGAGATTGACGTCATTAGAGAAATTACACCTGAGTGTTTCTGATCCGATGGCAGCTCTCAACGATGGTGGTGATGCTTTTGATTGGATTCCAAGATCCAATAGAGATAGTGTTGTTGATATTGAAGGAACAGGAGCAGGACAGGTGAGATCAAATGGTCGTTTTATTTTAGAAGATTGCGAAAATAAGCATGGCAGTTTTTCACAGCGCTTGAATCAATTGTATACTCAACTAACGGCTGTAACAAACACTGATCCCAACTATGATCTTCTTCCTGCAACAAATATAGATATCCATCTCATTTTCTCTATTGCTGGTGGTACAGGAAGTGGTATGTTTCTTAGTATAGCAAACTTAATAAGGAGACATATACCTAAAGCTAATATCATGGCTTATGCATTTTCTCCTTCATTTTTCACTTCTGTAGGTGTTAATTGGAATATTACTCATAATGCATATGGTGCGTTGGTCGAATTAGATTACTACATGCATGGAGGTAAAGGTAAATATACAAATACCTCAAGAGGAATTACCAAGAAACTATTCGACAGTGTAATGTATATTGATAAAAATACTTATACTAAAGAACACTCTGAAGATGCTTATAACTATGATTTTGATGAGGTCAAAGTTATCGTTGGTCATGCCCTATACTTGTCAGCAGGAGAGATTGGAACAAATGCTCTAAGTATTGTTGACAATTTAAGAACAGCGATGAATAGTGGTGGATATGATATAGAGTGTTCTAATAGTGGAGTTAAGGGTGCATGGGTGTCATCTATAGGTGTATCGGAGATTTATTGCAACCCTAAAGCAGATGTGGAGTATAAGACGATTGAATCATCCCAAAATATACTCAAGAATTTACTTGAAGGCGAACGTACAGCAACTGCTGTTGCAGAAACCAATAAATGGATAATTGCCTTAAATTTAGATGAAAGTAGAGGTGATAATGATGGGGATTATCTGATTGATAGAATGCTAAAGCCCGATACATTTAAAAATCCTAAGAGCGTTACTAAAATCATTGTGGATAGCGATGGCAATTTTGATGACAGTAAGTTTATTGAAATTAACGATGCTGAAATTAATGCTCACAAAGAAAAACCTGAGACCGTTATCGATGAAAAGTCTAAGACTATCATCAATAAAATAAAAAATGAATTATTCCCATCTTCAGGAACAAAAACGATAGGTGTAAAAACGTTGATAAAAGTTGTAGCTGGCTTGAAATCTGACATTCTTGCTTCTAAAATTACGTTGAATTCAGAAATTGCATTTTATTCAGAAAAAAAGGAAGAGGCAGAGGATAAGATAAAGACACATGCGTCAGCTATTAAGGATGAAATGAAACGTCCAAGGATTTTAAGGGATAATAATGCCATTTCTGCTGCTCAAGATTTTATTAGAAGGCTTCGTGCAGAGTATTATAAACATGGTCTAGAAATCGAGCGTAGAACATTGGCTATTAAGGTATATGATGGACTTATTACATTCTTGGATAATTATATAACAGAGGACACAGGATATCTATATAAACTTGAAAGTAATATTGATAGAGGTATTAAAGACTTGCAGGATAACTCAAGCGACAAGTTTAGTATAAAACCTGTTTCGCGAGAAAGTACCTCTATTGATATGACATCTAGGGCTGATATGTTGGCAACCTCAAAAGCAGAGCTAAATCCTGTTAAGGATTGGACAGACTATTTCACGTTTTTAGGTCATGTGTCTGTTGAGAACTTGGCTTCTAAGGCAGATTGGGATAAATCGGCTAGGAGTTATTATAATGCATTGCAAGATAATACCAATGGAGCTCCAATTATTGTTAGAGTAATGGAGACCTATACGAAGGAGGATAGAGTTAATAAGTATAAAGATCTTATTAATAGAGCACGACCATTAATGGAGATTTCTTCATTTGGAAAAAGGATTAACCCATCAGAATTTATATTCGTTTCATTCCCTTGCGAGGCTAGTGCTACTGCTTTAAATGACTTTATGGTAGAATTTGAAGAGGCGTTAGGTTCTAACAAATTTGAGATTATTCCACAAAAGGATAATAATAAGATACTTGTTTACAGGCAGTTAGGTGTGATTCCTCCATTTTATATTAGTGGTATCTCATATAAAAAGAATGGATTGAAAGATGAGGAGAGCTGTGAGGCAAAGTATCTCGCCTATATCCAAAAAACTGGTGAACAAAGAAAGGTAAAGCCGTTTACTGATACTTATTTCGAGAGAGCATACGAAAATGATGGACACTCTTTGGATAGTGAATATTCAGGCCAGATGAAATCTAAAATCGACTTATGGGTAGATTGCTTTATACTCGGCCTCATGAAGAGAGAAGATGATATCTATCATCTCGTACATGATTTGGGAGAATATGACCCACTTGATGAAGAAGAACGCAACTGGTTTATGCTAGGACAAGGACGTGGGGTAGCTTATCAAACATTTAAAAATCAAAGTGCAAGGTTTTTTGAAATCCTAGAAGAGAAACTCAATGTTTTACGTGCAGAAAATGAGAATTTCTATAATTCATTCTTCAATGATGCAAAGAATGAAAAGGAAAGGAATAAAATTTACAAGGAAAGATACTCGCTCGTAAATCTTCTTATCAAAGAGGATGCTACCTCATCAACTATTGATATGATAAAGCTGGAAATTAATAGTATTAAAGCTAGAACAAATTGAGAAAATTCATACTTCAGGTAACATTTGAAGATTGTTATCAAGAGCTACTTTTAGCTATTCAAGAACATGTAAATAAGTATGGGGACTACATGTCCCCATACAATTCTTGTATTCAATCATTGTACTGTGAATATGATGATGAAACCTTATATGCTAAGATACCATCTACACGTGAGGAGGAGTATCTAAATGAGCTTATTATTTTAACTTTAGAGAACATTACGCAGATTCCTTTATTTTTCAATCCAAACAAAGGTGTAGAAATTAATAACCCAGAACTTTTTATTAGTTCTGAAATATATCAGGAATTTATAAATGAGGAACGTAATGTTGATGCAGAATTACATTTTATTTTTTACGCGTCTTTGACAAACTCGAAATTCGTTAATAATCTCAACTTATTCTTACATCAGTTACCAAAGAATTTGCCATTTGTCGTGGATGTCGTCGCCATGCCCAATGATATAAGTTCTTTATTTAAGTCCGAGCTACACAGTGAGGCTCCCCTTATGAAGAATAATTTATCTGCTATTATTGGACTAAAGCAAAATGCTGCAAAAATAAATAACATCAAATTTAACAATATTTACTTCCTTCAGAATTTTGATGAAAATAATCTCGGGCAGCAGTTTAACTTTTCTAAGCTCACTGACTTGTTTGGTAATCTGACTTTGGCATTAATTGAGGGATATGATCACATTGCGGATAATAGATTACTTGACCCGATAACTACGTTTAATGTTAATTCGTTTTGTATTGATAAATATAATATAATCAATAATTGGTCAATCGCTATACTAAAGAAGTTATGTGATAGTATTATTGGGGGGACAAATTCTAATCACAATGTTGATAAAGAGAAGGTTAATATTATATTTAAGGAAATATTGGAGGAAGAGAGGCAAAGTTTAGAGAACATTTATTCTCAGTCCATATCTAGTATTCCGACATTATTGAATGATTGGAAAGACAAACTGAAAGAGAAAATTCTAGATAAGATTCTTGGAGCAGATCTTAATAATGGCGAAAAGGATTTGCTTCTATCTTATTTTCAAAATATAACCAATAGGGACTTGGTTCAGCTTGAAGAGTATGACTTTGATAAACTTAGTTTATTTGATACTCTATACATATCTCATTTGAATCAATCCGAACCAAACGACCCTTATACTAAAATTAAAGAAATAATTCTTCAAATCCAGAAACTTAAAAAAGAGATGGAGGAGAGGAAGGCAAGAATTTTAGAGACTAGGGATTTGATTGATAAAAATTATCATAGAGATGGCAAATGGACAGATGATGGTTATCAAATAGATGATGATGTTTTTAGGATTCACAAGCATGATGGTAAAGATACTATCAATAAACACGATGATTTATTTACGGAATATGAATCAAGTTCATCATTGACAGATCTCCCTAAAAATGCAGATCTTAAAGCATTGTTTCCTCCTGTTAAGAACCAGAAAAATCAAGGAGCTTGCTCTTCATTTAGTTTGACGGCAGTATTTGAATATCTTTTATCTAGCGAGATGAGTAAGGTAGAGGATATGAGTGAGGCTTATGTATACTATAATGGACGTGCTGTTAGCGGACAAACGGATGTAGATGATGGAGCGAATTTGTACGATGTAATAAAAGGCATGGCTGACAAAGGCGTATGTATTGAAGAATTATGTGAGTATAATCCCTCAGTATATGACAAAGAACCATCTCCTGAAGCATATGAAGATGGCAAGAATAGGGTGGTTACAAACGCAAAGAATGTACCTGTTGATGTCAATACCATTAAGTCTGCAATTAGTGAAGGCTATCCAGTTGTTGGATGCTTTAGGGTTTTTGAGTCCTGGCAGAATAATACTAATGGATTTATCCCTATGCCATCAGATAAAGAACGCCAAAGCGAAAAAGAAGGCTTCCATGCCATGGTTATTTGCGGATATAACGATAAGCATGGGCACTTTATTGTGAGAAATTCTTGGGGTACTAAATTTGGTGATAAAGGATATTGTTATTTGCCATATTCGTATATAAGAGATTCTGATTTGACACGATATGCAGTTGCGATTACTGGTATAAATGCAAGAAACTTTATAAAGCCCGAACCCAAGGATGATGACTTTGATTTCTATAAGAAAGATAAAAATATTCAGTACGCAATCCTTTTAAATCTTCTTAAAGAGGATGAATATAGGCTAGATATAGAAAGAAAAAAGGTTAAGCAGTTAGTAAATGAGCTAAGAAAACTAATTGACGAAATCAAGTCTAAAGAAGATATCAATAAGAATGAGAAGGAAAATTCAATAAAGATCGGTAAGTTAATAGAAGATAATAAGAATCTCGAAATTGAAAAAAATGAGATTTCTATATGGGATAACAAATTATCTCATATTATTCATGCGGCTATATTGCTTGTTTCACTGATCTTGATAGTATTAGGATATTTCAAGCAGCAGGATGATTGGTGGATTATTGGTACATGTATACTAGGAGGTGACATTATTTCTTGGGTAGTTACAACTATAATCTGTAAGCGTAGGAAACTACAAGCAATTGAACGTAGAATATCCAATAATAAAGAATCAATATCATTATTACAAGATAGTTCTGCTCATACTCATGAATTGAGAGACAAATTGATATCTATATTGGATGCTATAGGGGACATTGATGAACATTCTGGTCTAAATCGTGAGATCTTAAACAATATTATTAGAACTTTAAACGAGTGCTACAAAGAGATTGAGAAATATCTAAAGAATAATCAATTTGTTGATGACAAAGAAATCCTATATCCAGAATGGTTTAAAGAGATTGAGAAATATGTCAAAATACCGAATTTCCTAAAGAGGCTTTTAATAAACTCAGTTGGTAAAGATATCAAGAAGATAATGGTTGAGATCCAGAAAGAAATTTTGCGTGGTCTTAATGCTAATTTTAATAAGGGAATAAGGGAATTATATAATAATGGCTGTAGCGTAGAGTGGAGTAGATTTGTTGAAAAAATATATCAAACAACAGTCTGCGCCCAAATAGACGACATTGCGTTTAATCGGGATCCTGAACAAACTAAACGCAAGCAATGCTCTTACTTTATTTCAGATTTGAATGAAAATATCAACCTTGGCGTGCATAAAACAGATATTTTAAGCGAAAGTAGAAATAGATATTTGTTTATAAAAATCAAAAAAGTAAAAATAGAAGAGCTTTCACTATTTAAATCTCTATAGTAGTAGTCACTGTTGTCAGGACAGACTGCCTGACAACAGTGATTTAGCCAAAATATAATTCAGTAATTTGGTCCGGATATTCTTCGTGAAATACTAAAGAAATTAGGCGTCAACTTATAATGATTTAAATCATTTAGAACCTGAATATATGCCATATATAAGATCCATATTCATTGGTTTGGGCGGGAGTGGTATTGCTACGATAAGTTGTCTAAAAAAGAAATATATAACCAACGAACCTAATGGAACGATTCCTGCAGCTGTGAGATTTCTTGGTATTGATGCAGATTATGCAGATGCGCACCTGAAAGGTAATGATTTGTCAGTGAATGAATTTATAATATTATCTGCTCGCAACGTCTATGAGAGATATTTGCAAACGAAACAAGAAGGGCAGAATATTAATATTCCAATTGCAAATGTAAATTATCTTAAGGAATTGAGAGATCGGGGATCTGGTATGTGTCGGTCAAATGGGCTATACCTGTATGAACTTAATAAAGAGCTGATTTCCCGTAGACTTGCTTTTCTTCGTGACGAACTTCACAATGTTCAAGTAGGAGTTATTCCTACACCAAATGTAGATATCCATATCATTACCTCTAGTTGTGGCGGGACCGGCAGTGGTGTGTTCTTAGAGCTGTCGAAGCTTGTTCGTCAAATTATACCGAATTCAAGGCTCTTTTTATATCTATATTCAGACTCTTTCTACGAGCATATCAACATCCCTTTTATCAGCGAAAGGATTCTGCAGAATGCTAAGGCAAGTGTTCTTGAAATGAAATGGGAGAAGGATATATTTGATTTTTGCACTTGGGTTGGATCTGTTGTTGGACGATCAGCGAATACCGGTAATTATATCATTCCTTTGGAGGATGCTATCAATCGTCTTGCAGAAGTGTTGATTCATATTTCTGAAGAACCTAATTTTTATAGCTGGTTTGAAACCCTTAGAAACACGGGACAAATTTGTAATTTAATCTCGTTAGGCTGTCATAAATTGGTATATGACCGCGAGTTTATACTTCAAAGATTGGCAGAAAATGTATTGCAAAAAGCTTGTGAAATTGAATCTCCATCTTGCTATAAAGATGACATTACTAGTATTCTAAATGAACTAATTGAACCAATTAGGTGTCTTGGAGAAAATGGCTATAATGTTTATTATCAGAATATAGCATTGTTTGAACAAATCTTAAACGATAATGTGACTAAGCTAATTGCACAATGTGCAGAACGACTTACTGATAAAACCAACTCAAATATTATACATAGTAATGGCTTTCTTAGGGTTATCATAAGAGAGTTAAACAATCTTAGGCATGATGTTTTTGCTCATATTAAAGATTACTCAGACCAGATAAAGAAGTTTCATTCTGAAATAATAGAATTGATGAATGAAATTGATTATATAGAGCATAAGTTATTTGTCTTAAATCGGCATGTTCGGCTTGCTGACCTAAATGACAGAATATTAGCTTTAAGTTATAGTATTAAAACAAATGAGATAATTATAAAGGCATATGAAGAGTTTGATACACTTCTATCATCAATAAGTTATAAAATGGAGAGACTGGTTGATGATTTTGAATGGCTTAGAAAGGGAAATAATGTGCCGAAGTGCAAAGTAGAGGGTATTATAAAGAGTAATGTTACATCCTATATTGACATAAACACAATTCACTTTAAAGCATCAGCATCAGAGATATTTAAAGATTTATTTGCTAAAGGTTTAGATTCAGTTATTGACGAAACACGTTTCAGAGAGATTCTTCAAAAGCATATTAGCGAAGAAACATTATTTAATAAAGTACCCGATATCGGTGAGATATTAAGAATATTAAGATCTTGCTCAAGTAGTATGGAAGAGGAGAGATGCATTCAAGGACTTCCAAGAATAATTGAAGAGATGCATCTCTTTTACCCGCAAGATTTAAGTAATGATTTCTTACAAATTGCAGGCAACTACTTCCGTAATAATGTCTCCTTTGTAGTAAATTCAAATGATGAGGTAGTGATGGTATATAAAAGGGGATTCGATAGTTATGAATGTGTACTTAACGACAAGGCAAATATTGCACAGTTGAAATATTCTGATAGTTATAGCCCTTTTAGCTGCTCTATATTTGAACAGAGATTCAGAGAGGAGTATAACCACGAAAAGGATAATTAATGGAATCACATATACATATGAGTTGGAACACTTTAACAGAGCGTCAGAAATCCCTTGATAGGGCAATTGCCGCATCGGGCATCAAGCTAGATTCATCTGAAAGATGTCTTCGCCAAGTGATGCGAGCTATTAGCGCGAATTCTTCTGAAGAAGCATACGTGAGAGAGCGCATTGCCTTGAAGTTACGAACAGAGGAATTACTCGGTAAAACTGATAAATTTATCTCTGATACCGATGCTATGCTTGATAGGTTTGAGAAAGATGATGAGGAGTGGAGAAGAAGAGGAAGAGCATTGGGATTTGATTTCTAAATTTTTATACAATGAAAAGAGTAAAAGTTACAAATGCACCATGCAGACACAGGGGTTGTCAGTGCAGAGCATACATCGGCTATGAATTGCCGAATGGACAATACAAGGGAGCTTGCCAGAATTCTGACGGTTGGGGGCATACATGTGGCCATAGCCCACAAGAACATGGACTTAAGGGAAGTAAATAATATCTATGACTCAAGAGGCTCTGAATCAGATTGTCGATCGTGCTCGTCATGGTGACATAACCGCTCAAGTAGTGTTAGGCCAACTTCTTTGCGAAGGAATTGAAATCAAGAAAGACATCAATAACGGTCTTTCTTGGCTTCGTAATGCAGCACAATGTAATTCTTTGTGGGCAGCAGAATTGTTGACCAAATATAACTCTAATGACGCTGTTCAATCAGATGAAGGACATGATTACATGGGTGAACTCTATTCTCTTGTGGGGCTTACAACCGTAAAAGAAGATGTTGAGTCATTACGTAATCTGATAAAGATACAAGCCTTAAGGGCAGAACAAGGCCTTCCTAATTCTCAGGTGTCATACCACTGCGTTTTCACTGGTAATCCTGGTACAGGAAAAACAACAGTCGCTAGAATTGTCGCAGGCGTCTATAAAGAATTAGGTTTGCTCAAGAAGGGTCATCTGGTAGAGACGGACCGTTCAGGGTTAGTCGGTGAATATGTAGGTCAGACAGCTCCAAAGACAAACGCGAAGATTGACGAAGCTCTTGATGGTGTTCTCTTCATTGATGAAGCCTATTCCCTTCTTGGAGGAGAGAATGATTATGGAGCCGAAGCGATAGCTACATTGCTCAAGAGAATGGAAGATGATAGAAAGCGTCTTGTTGTTATCCTGGCAGGTTATACGGATGAGATTAAGGGATTCATTGATTCTAATCCTGGCTTGCAATCGAGATTTAATCGGTATATCCATTTCTGTGATTACTCATCAGAAGAATTGATGGATATATTTAAGTTGAATCTCAAGAAATCACATTATAAAATCAAACGGGATGCCTTCGAGTTGCTGCAGTATAAAATCAATGAGACAATAGCACACAAAGATAAAAATTTCGGCAATGCAAGGTATGTCAGAAACATCTTTGAAAGAGTAATCCAGAATCAAGCTAACCGACTTGCTAGACTTTCTTCAATAGATTCTTCAGAATTAAGCCTCATTACGAGAGATGATATCGTAAAACTCTAAGATTATGGACGAAAAGTTGACATCCTTTTTTTCAGAAGAAAATCTTTCCGAGGTATGGAGCTGCATTCAACAATATGCTGATGAAGCTGGGCGTGAGGCGACGCGTATTGTGCTTGAATTGTTTTTTGTAATGAAAAGTCCGACAACGTCTGCTATAGATAAAGGGATAATAGTCGCAGCACTCGCATATCAACTCCTACCTGAAGATCTAATGCCGAAAGATAGATTCGGTTTACTGAGCATATTAGACAATGGGGCGACCATTGCTTTTGCATATTCTAGGATGAAAGCCGACGTTACCCCAGAAATAAGAGCACAGGTAGAAGCTATTTTGAATCAATGGTTTGGCGAACTAGATATTAGTAACAGAGGGGCGGCTTCTAAACCAAATGAATACGTGGTACCTACTCCACCAGTAAGGCCACCTGCACCAGGACCGTTCAAACCATTGGAAGATGATGATGTTATCGTCGACTAGTATTATAGTTTCTAATGAAGAGCCTTGAGGAAATATTCGGTTCTGAAGGCGAAGTTATAGAAAAGCTTCGCCAATTTGCGCTTTCATCTAATCGAGAAGCTGCCCGTTCAACAACGGAATTATATTTTCTATATAAAGAAGATACTACATCTCAGTTTGACAAGAATGTTGCAGAAGAAGCTATTATGTATCAGTTGATAGCTCCAGAACAATTGGACAGAACTGAGTTCAACAGATTCGTATCGCTTAATGCCGCTCAAGTTCTAGGAGTTGTATATAGTTTTCAGAGAGAAAAGATTACGGAGGATATTGAACGGAAAGCAGATAGCTTGATAGTTGAATGGCTTGGGCCTGAAATTAAAGACAACTCTCGCCTTAGTGAAAGGACAGCTGAAGTACCGTGGAAACATGCAGTATCCTTGCGCCCTCGTCTTTATGACAGGATCTCTCCATTTCAGCATGACGTCGGCTTGCAAGATTCTGATATGGCTTCAGAGGAGGAGAGACGTGAGTACGATATGACAGCAAAGGATCTTGAGGCTGTATGTAGAAGATTTGATAAGTT
>JAEIGA010012198.1_pt1 | contig 13039 bp, 7 predicted proteins | sample 9270691 | NCBI WGS metagenome assembly JAEIGA01 (sample SAMN17057246, study PRJNA624740) | gut metagenome | biome: biome; isolation source: fecal sample | host: Bos grunniens | place: China: Xizang | collected 2019 | reverse complement strand
CCGATATAGCTTGCTTCGTAATAGTTGCCGCTTTCGGTATAGCCGGTTTCCGTTGCCATGGTCTCATCGCTGAGCATGACGTAACGGATCTTGAGGTTACCGGTGTACTTACGGTCAGAAACAATGGTCTGCGTCTGAGAACCGGAAACCGAGAGAGCGTCAAGCTCGTAGGAGTCCTTAGGACGAGGGTTAAACGACGTCATAATGGTGTGATACTCACTCTGAGAGCCTGCATGGTAGGTAGACAGCTGACAGAGCGATTCACCTTCCTCGATCACAGCAAAGAAGCCATTGCCCTGTGTTACGAATTCGATTTCGCCATACGAGCTAAATTCGTTCTTCTTCAGCTGCTCTTCCAGCATCTTAGTCAGCTTGGCAATATCCTTTTCCTCATCAGTCAGCGTGATATCCTCGTCAATATCCTTATCCACGGTCGTACGCAGAACCGCAAGAGCGATCTGGTTGACCGTTTCCTTGGGTACTTCCTCACCCGTTTCCTCATCTACAACCATCTGCGTCGTAGTGTAGGTGTAGAAGCCATCGTTGGACTGAATGCCAAAGACAGGCATACGAAGTGCCTTCTGATACTTACCCGTGATGCTGTGGTACGCAAAGTCGTTACCATAGATCATACGGGAGAAGCGAGTGGTCTGCTTACCGTTCAAATCCTCGAAGCGGAACAGAGTACCCGAACCGTCGGGATAGAAGGTATAACCGGTATTGTAACCGTTACCGGCGCCCATGTAAGGCAGAATATCGATGTTCTCGATGGTATAGAGCGTGGTGTTGTAGCGAAGACCGTTGGTAGGCTGACGAACGGTAAAGCCGTCCTCGTTGAGGGTATACTCAAGTGCCAGCTTAAATACGGGCGACAGCTCGTTCTGTGCCTCGTAACCGGTTTCTTCGTGGTCTGCGTCCATCTGGTCGAACGTATACTCGGTATAACCCTTGATCAACTCCTCAAGGAAGTTGATATCAACGGTAGATGCCGTCGTATCCAGGTTGTAGAAGACGTTTTTCCAGCTACCGTCGGAGTTCTTCTCACCCAGCTTGGGGTAACGCTTGATCATGGACTGCAAGGTCTTATTGGACTGTGCTTCATTGGGGTCCTGTCTTTCATAGAAGGAAACGAAGCGGTCGAAGTTATGCTCACCGCCGATTGCCTCCTCCAGAGGAGCAACCAGGTTTTCCTTGTAGCTCTTCTCTGTCAGCAGACGAGGAACCAGCTTTCTGGTTGCCTCATTACCGATGATATACTCAACGCGGACACCGCCCTTGATGCGCTTGACCTGAATCTGCTTATTCAGTGCGGCATCAAAGTAGGAGTACAGGTCGTCGGTTTGACCGGTCGTATTGTCCGAATACTTAATGATGATCTGCGAGAGAATCTCGCGCTTGATCTTCTCCGAAGCCTTAGAGCTTGCAACCTCGTAAGGGTTGGAGAACTGAACCTGGCCCGTTTTCTTGTTCTTGACGCCGAACGCACCGGTGTACTCGTTGAAGTACATGATAAAATTATCATTTTCCAGGTAGGGCACCATCCAAGCAAGAGCCTCTTCAGGATTTTTGAAAACTTCCTTTGTGTAGTTGATGGTTTCTGCAGTCTTTTCTGCGGGCTCCGTGTTCTCTTCTTCCTTGTCCGCAGCGCTGACACCAAAGATGGAAAATACCGTGAAGGAACCCAGCAGCATCAACACAGCCAGGAGAGTCGATATCGATTTAATAAATAATTTCATTGATTCTTTTCTCCTTTCTGTTTTATGCTCGATACTGAAGCTCTGTCACGATGTTGGTGATCAAGCCAACGATCTTGCCGACCAGCGTGGTAAACAGCACCGCCACGAACATGATAATCGCCATACCGACGATCGTACCAAGGAAGGTGATGATGTTTCTACCCATGGAGTAGTCGTGAGTAACCATGGTAGCAAAGAAGACCATGATACCCATCCAAACGAAGGCCAGCGTGGAAACCAGCTGAATAATACCGGCTTCACTCGTGGTAACGAAGTTAGACAGGAACGTTGCGGGAATTACCAGCATAGGAATAGGCAGCAAGCAGTAGGAAACGGCGATGAAGATGTCCTTAAAGCTACCTTCACCTTCAAACAGCGTCGTCAGACACCAGTTTGCGATGACAAACAGCAGCATAGGAACCAGAACGCCGAGTGCCTGAGCCCAAATCGTGGAATAATGTCCCTCCGGGTTCAGAACGTAACCCTGACCGATTGCCTGATAGAAGAACGCAATGACGGTCAATGCTACGAACACCAGAGCCGCGCGAAGCGAACCGCGCTTTTCGTGCTTGAGGTCCCAGAATCCATCAAAGGGATGGAAAATGGTGTAGAAGCCGTACATCAGCTCCTGCCAGAATGTCTTTCTCTCGCGTCCGTCCGTAGCAGCCTTCTTGTTAACCTTCTTTGCATAGCCAAAGAACTTGATAACAGCCACAAGCGCGACTACGATAATGAGGACGAGCAAGAGGAAATAATCAGACATCCATTCCTTACGCACCTCGCGATAGGAGTTGGACCAGTTGGCCGTATCGTAAGCGGTTTCATAATACTCGAGCGAAGCCTCGTATTCACCGCTGCGGTACAGCGCGTTACCGATACCAACGTATGCAGCATCGAAGTTGGAGTTATGCTGAAGAACGCTTCTCCAGCACTGGATTGCGTACGTATAGTCCAGCGAGTTTTCTGCGGCAATTGCTTCCAGCAGAAGGTCACCGTACTCGGTACGCTCATAGACGATCATGCAGCTGTTGGACTTATCCAAAACCAGCATGGTATCGCCCTGGTAGGCAATTGCCTCGATATTGGCAACGGCACCCAGCATGGTACCCTTATCACCAAACGCAAACAGCAAGTTACCGTTGAAATCGTAGGTGTAGATCTTACTTCTCTTTTCGTCGATAATGGACCAGGTCTGCTCGGGACCGCAAGCAACGTCAATGATCTTGGAGACGCCGTTGCTCATCGTATCCTTGTTGTAGTTGCCAAAGATATCGACCTCACCAACGGGAGGATAGAAGCCGTTACGACGCATGATCTCATTACCTGCCGTGTTAAGCATCTTAACGGGCATGTAGTCACCCGCCTTGTTGCCCTTCTTGATCTGAGCCTGTGCGGTATTCGGATCAATCGAGGAGGTAGTTACGTAAATATAACCGCTACCAGAGCCAACGCTGGGCGTGTAGGTAATGTTATTGAACTCGGTCGAAACGTTGCTTTGGGAGGCAGCTTTCTGTGCATCGTTACGAATACGACGCCAGATGATCTGCCATGCAGAAACGGTAACCGCCTGTGCACCAACGAAATTCTGGAACACGTACTCACCCGTTTCAGGGCTCTTCGCCATTACGATGATACCCTGATACGTCGTCGAAGAAACGATGTAAAGTCTGCCGAAATCGTCGACTGCAATTGCAGAGGGACGGTAAACGCTGTCATCACCGAACAGAGCACTCTTAGGCTCTGCGATTTCGAAGGAAAAGTTACCTTCTCTGTCGAATACGACAATACGCTTATTGTCATAATCGCATACCCAGATGTGATCCTCGGTTACGAACAAGCCCTGAGGATTGGAAAGGCGGTCATCAATACCCTGCGAGTTAACGAAGGTGCTGATGTACTTGGGGTCACGGTAATAGCGGTTAAGCATGATGATACGGTTGTTACCGGCATCCGCGATATACACGTTTTGCTGGTCATCCGTCACCAGGTCGGCGGGGTTGTTGAGTCCCAGCGCATCCAGACCCATATCAGCCGCGCCCAGCGACTGATATGCGGAATACGCATCGGGAGAATACAACGGTGTACCACCGATCGAATACGTGTACGTCTGATAAGCAGACGACGCGCTGACGGGAATGGCAAGCACGGTGATCAAAACAAGGAGCAGTGCCAGAATCGATGTAATTCTCTTCATATTCATAATATATGGTACCCTCCTTCTTTTAGTCTTTCATACCACTGGAACCCATGGTTTCAATGATATTGGACTGAGATACAACGAATACGATGATCGGGACTGCCATCATAAGCACCATTGCAGCGGCCGATGCACCGGCACGCTTGATACCGCCTGCCGTAATCTGACCGATCGCGTAGTTGAACGATTTCCACTGCTCGGAATAAATATAAATGGAAGAACCCGAGTTCCAAAGACCTTGGAACGAATAGATGATCAGAGTCAGCCACGCGGGCTTAACCATGGGCATTGCGATGGTCCACCAGATATGGATCTCGCGTGCACCGTCCAGACGGGCACTTTCCAGTACCGTGTCGTGAACGTTGGTGTCCATGAACTGCTTCATCAAGTAAAGACCCAGCGTCGAAGCCCATGCGGGAACGATAACGGCCCACAGAGTATCGATCATATGGAATGCAGACATGATCATGAAGGAACAAACGGCAGTGATGGTCGAGTGGAACATCAGCGAGGTCTGAACCGTCTTAAACATGACCTGAGCGCCGGGGAATCTGATCTTTGCCAGTGCATATGCACAAAGAGACGCGAGGAAGAGGTGTCCGAACGTACCGCCAACCGAAATCATAATCGTATTAAAGATGTAGCGGGAGAACGGAACCCACGAAGTGTTCATCAGCATGAACAGGTCGCGGAAGTTGTTAGGCGTGGGGTTTTTCGCGAAGAATCTCGGAGGATACATCCAAAGTTCGTCCAGAGGCTTGAGCGACTGCGAGACCGCATAAACCATGGGAAGGAACATGAACACGCCGAGAATAACAAGCAGGATGGTAATACCTGCATCGCCTCCGGCAGAACGCGAGAGAACGACCTTATGCTTTCTTGTTCTTAATTTTGCCATGTTATGTACCTACCTTTGACAATGCTCTCTTGACCACCATGTTCGCTCCGATCATGATCGCGAACAAGACAACGGCAATGGCCGACGCGTAACCCATTTCGTAACGCGAACCGGCGAAGTCGTTTAAGTGGTGCATAATGGTGTGTGCTGCGTAGTCTGTAGACGGGAAGCCGCAAAGTGCGTCAACGATACCACCGAAACCGAAGGCACCGGTGATTGCCATGATAGCACCGAACATCAGCTGCGGCTTCATGGAAGGCAGCGTGATGTACCAAAGCTCCTGCCAACGGTTCTTAACACCGTCAACAGCGCCTGCCTCGTACATCGAGCGGTCGATACCCTGCAAACCTGCGATAAAGGACAGGAAGGAGGTACCAAGCGACGTCCAAAGGGCAACGATGATACAAAGCGGCATGATGTACTTAACGTCTCTGAACCAGTTGATGGGGTCGGTGATCATACCGAGCTCCATCAGCCATGCGTTTGCCCAGCTGTATTCATCCGAGCCGAAGAAGGCACCCCAGATGGTAAACACCTGACCGGAGATAGAGGGCGCATAGAAGACCAGAGTAACGATTGCACGAATGCGGGGGGAAAGCTCATTGATAAACCATGCGACAAGGAAGGACATCAGGTAAGAAACAGGTCCTACGATAGCCGCAAAGATCAACGTGTTTTTGCAGGCGATGAGGAAGATATCGTCATCGAAGAACAAGGTAATGTAGTTCTCGAAGAAGAGGAATTCCGTGCCCGCGATATCGATCATGTTAAAGTTGGTAAAGCTGATAAAGGCCGACAAAACGACGGGAAGAACGGTAAAGATGGTGAACAGGATCATGTAAGGTGCAACCATCAGGTAAGCGACCTTATTCTTCTTCATCTCTTTCCAGATCCATTGACGACGTGTAATTGTCGTGCGCGATACAGCTTTTAATTCTTCAGTTTTCTGTGACATATTTGCTCTCTCCTTTTCTGAATCAATTAAAGTGTATCGTGCATCAATACGAAGCCAGAGCATCAGCCGCATTGGCAAGACACTCAGCTGCGAAGTAGATCAGCTGGTTTTCGTTCAAGCTGTCGATCTTATAGCCGCCGAATTCCTTATCCTGATCCTGCTTGAATACCGTAACGGTGTAGCTTGCGGGATCGGCGGAAGCCAGCATTTCCTTCAGAATATTGGAATACTCTTTCAGGACGACCATGTTTTCGTCTGCAACAGCGTGCTCGACGTTGGTCAAGATGGCCTGGAAGCGAGCGTTGTCGATCTCGGCAAGCACTTCAAGTGCTTCAACTGCCTGAGCGCCGCGCTTATCTGCCAGCGTCTGACCAATGTTCAACGTCTCAAGATGAAACTCTTGACGCTTACGGGTAATTTCCTTATTAATAGTATTAATGTAGCTGAGCAGCTCAGTTACGGGGTCAGCACCGTTGTTATACGCATCCAGGAATGCGAAGTTGGTATAACGGTCGATGTAGTAAGCACCGGGATAGTTAGGTACGGATGCCAGGTTGGAGAACTGCTTGCTAACCTCAACGTACTCCTCAGTCGTCCAAGGCATGGAAGCCAGTGCTTCTCTGTTTGCCGTGTTGTGCTTAGCGGAGTCACCCATGATAGCAACCATTTCATTTGCGTACTGCGTCTGGCAGGATGCACCGGTGTACCACTTGAGGTATTCCCACGCCTCATCCTCGCGATCGGTACCACCGATCATAACGTCTGCGTTAACGCCCGAAATGGAGCAGTTATTGATCTTGCCGTTTTCATCGACAATACCGGGCAGCGGAACGAACTTCCACAAGCCGTCGATTTCGGTTGCGAAGACCTTGAGCTGATTGTAAAGACCGGTGTAGTCTGCGATCAGAACGGGCATCTCACCGGTTCTGAAACGGTTTGCAGCATCATACTGATAGGGGAAGCCTTCCTCGGTGAAGAGGTTACACATGGTGTTGAAGGCATACAGACCCTCCTCGGAGTCGAGGTTGATTCTCATACCGCCATCAGCGAACAGCTCGCCGCCGCTCTGGTAGAGGAACATCTTGTAGTCAGTCGTCAGACCGATCTCCATGTTCTCTGCCTGCAGAACACCCTGCAGTGCGTAAATATCATCCCACGTCTTGGGGATTTCCTGGCCGAGGTCAGCCAGAATGTCGATACGAACGAACAGCATCGGGAAGCCCTGCTGCTCAGGCAGACCGTAGTAGTGGAGGTCGCCATCGTTGTTTGCAATACCAAGAACCAGCATTGCGGATTCGGTAAAGTTAGAAGTAACCTCTTCGAAGTCCTCGCGTTTGTTGCCCTGCGAGTCAACGTCCAGCGTAGCCAGTGCGCCACGAATTGCGTAGTTGATAACTTCACCATGGCCGATACCCAGATATACGTCAGGGCCCATACCGGCAAGGATGGAGGGCAGCAGCGTACCGCCCGTGATCAACTTAAGGTCAACAGCGATACCGGATTCGGGAGTAAACTCGTTGGTAACCAGGTTACGGATGACCTGAGACTGGTCACGACCGTATGCAACCCAAACCTCCAGCGAGTCGCCTTCAACCTCAGTCATAGCACCCATGGCGTTGTAGTCACGGCGGAAGGACTGAATGAAGGACTTGATCTCATGCCACATCTTAGCGAAGAAGCCGGGCTCAGCCTTGGGAAGCTCGCCATCGGGGCTCTGAATAACAATGTAGTCTAACTGAAGCGGCTGCTTCTTGGCCTCGGTCAGGAAGGTACCGACAGAACCGATGTAAGACTTCAGCGTGTTCAGGTTTCTTGCGATCTCATCTTCATCTTCCATACGTTCGAGCAGCGTGTGAACCTTATCCAACGTTGCAACGGTGGAGGATGCCGTACCTGCGATTGCCTTCAGTTCAGCAGAGATAACGCCGAGGCGCTCGCGCTGTACGATCATATCGGCCAGCGTGGTCGGCATGATACGCTTGAAGTTATAGTCGCGGTAGTCATCGGGCTTGGTACCCGTCAGACGAATGATCTGCAGATAGTCCTCGTTGATGTGATTCAGGACGTCCTCAATTTCGCTGACGACCTCGGACATCGTACCGAGCGTAACCTCAAGCTTGATCGTGTAGGTAACGCCCTCGACGAAGTAAAACTCAAATGCGTCTACCGAGCCGTCGGTCATACTGGTGGACTGCCAGTAGCTCGAATAATTGAAGCGCGTCTGTGCAGCTTCCTGGAAGGGATAGCCACTGTAGTAACCGTCGTCGGTCGGATTCAATCCATCGCTGTACAAGCTGAGCGAACGGCTGACGAACAGACCGTCCAACACATTCTGTCTAAACCGCATATCGATGGTATAAAGGCCGGTAGAATCCACCTGGAAGGTGTAGGACAAGGCCTGACCGGGCGTCTGCCACTTCTCACCGCCGATAACGTTCAGCATCACGCGAGAAGTGTCAGAAGGAGAAGTCGCGGCGGACGCGCGATCCTCTACGGGATAAACGGTATTGGTGGAGAATTCAGAGGGTGCCTCTGCTTCCATCTTGATAAAGGACGTACCCTTGGGAGCGTTGGCGTACTTTGCCTGATACTCCGCATAGGTGGGGATCTTCTCCTGAGGCATCAGGATGATCTGAGCGATCGCCATGGGCTCGTTCATGCCCTTGAGCGAAATGGAGATCTCGCCGTCCTCGCCGGGAGACAGCGCATACTTAAAGCTCTCCGAGTAGAAGCCCTGGCTGTCTCTAAAGTCGTAGACACTCCACTTGGGCGTCTGCTCTGCCGTAGGACGAAGCTCGTTGGCATCCTTGTCATTGACAAAGAAGCGTGCTCCGAGCTCATCAAGCAAAAAGCTCGAGGTTGCCTCGGTCCAAGCCTTGGGCATCTTGAAGATCAGATGCGTACCGTCATCGCGCTCCTCACGCGTAACGTCCAAGCCCATCTCCTTGGCACGGCTTTCGTATGCATCGGGATCCTTCTTGTTGGGAACCTTGAAATCAAAGTCCTTGTACGCATTCTGCCATACCTTGGGAATGGTCAGCGAGCGTGCTTCCTTAAAGGGAGCCTTGCCGTCGATGTAAAACTCTCTTTCGATAGACGAAGCCTTACCTTCTACGGGGTAGTAGATGATGCGGATGCTGTAAAGACCCTCTTTTACATTGTCCAGCGTAAAGGTAACGGTACCGTCGCTGGGGGTGTAAAGTGCGTCCACACCGTCATACTTGGTCTGGTAAATACCAACCAGCGAGCCGGCAAGCGATTTGTCCGAAGACAATTTCGCCCATTCCTCGTCCGTCAGCCAATCAAGCGTCGTCTTGTCCATATCCAGATCGGTTATGGGGTTGACGATGATCGTTTCGGTGGCATCGTTCATACCAGCGAAGTTCTTGATGTACTTGCTGTACGAAATCGAGTCGAGTTCTTCCCTGTAATCCGCAATCGTCTTGTCGGTTACACTGGAGTTTTCGTTCGTTTCATCCGACTGCTGCGCGCTGACGCCAATGGTACCGCCGCAAAGCAGAAGACACAAAACGAGCAAAAAGGAAGCTACTCTTAGGAATTTCGTGTTTCTCATTGTAACTTTTCCTCCTACAAGATTTTCACGACGCGGGCGGCGGCAAGGCGAGAAAAACTTACCACGATCCCATCGTCGCGCGTTAATAGACTCCACGTGCGTGCGGCAAAACGGCAAATACACACCCGAATTTCGGGATGGCAAAAAGCCGTCCCCTTCTGCCATTGCTCCCGCGGCGCGGTTTGTCGCAGAAGCAACGGCAGAAAGAAAGCGAATGTCAACGTGCGGCCGTCCACACCGCACGGTGACATCTCTTGCGTTCTGCTGTTTCTTTGCTGTATCGGCGCTTGCAACACGCAAAGCGGGCAAAGCACCCGCTTCGTGGATAGGATCTCTCGCGCACACGCACGAGAAATCGCACAAAAATAAGGCAAATCGCATCCTAATTATAAAACCAAGCTGCGAAATACCCTAAATTGATGCACATATCATACCACAAACGGCCAAAATTGTCAACAACGCGCATACGCGTATGAGGGAAAGAAAATCGGACTTTTTCACATTCAAAACGTGCCTTTTTTGCCGCTCATTCAGAACCTCGTCAAGCAGAATCTACGTAGACACTTTCAACAACCCTTTTGGGTAATTTTTATTTACCTTTTCGTTCAAAAGCAAGGAAGGAACTTGTCGTTTTTGGCGTTGTTCGCCGCTTTTTATAGTCCCCCCTCTTTTCGATCCTCGAAACGTAAAATAAAATTACTCTCATTTTAACCTCATCGTTGCGCGCGCAACTTTTTTCAATCTCCTGAAAATGAGCAAATTGCACAAATTTCAACTTGTTTTTTCTACACATAAAAAAGGCGGGAAAATTTCCGCCTTTTTACCTTTTTTCGATTTTGTTTTCTCTTTCCGCTTGGATTTTTCCACTTTTAATCAATAATTTACATTTTTTTACATAATTTTAATTGTTGCCCATTTCAATCTTCTCTTTTACTCTTTAGCCGCGCGTTTATTGATCTGCGAGCACAGATCATCTGCATCCATATCATTAGGAACAGCGGCACGGTATAAGATCTCGCCCTCACTTCCCTGCACTTCAAGCCAGGCGCCGCGCCCCATTGCCGTTGCGTTCTTTTTGTTGCTCAAGCCGATGCGAACCTCATACGGTATCACCGTTGCCATGGCAAGCTCCGACCACAAAATTTTTCGCGCATCCGTTGTGACTGTTCCACCGCTTAGATCAACCGTCATACCGCGAACCAGCAAAGCCTCCTGAGTAAAATAAATTGCCGTTGCCTGATAGAGGTCGGAGAGCAGCTTGGCATCTTTGCCACGTCGAGCAGCGCGAGCACGCTCATCAAACACAAAAGACTCGCCGCGATACGGGGCGGGCATTTTCAATACGCGCGTATGGAAGTCAGAGGCTTGCTCCACGTCCTGACCAAGCTCCGCCAGCGCCTTTTGTATGTTGCCGCGGATCTCACTCTCGGGCACGTGACGTGCACTGGCAACCAAAAACAGCACAAGCCCCAGCGGAACGATCACGCACGGTACATAATAAGAAGCCGCCGACCATCCCACCCAAAACCAGATCAGACCAATGATCAGCATGCCGCCGCTGACTAGACGAAGCGTATCGTTTTGCTTAAAAAATCTCTCGTTTCTTTTCAGATCCATCCTATCATTCTCCTTTTTTGTTTGGCCCTTACATCGCGGTCCATTTGTCTTTAGTATAGCATAGCAAGAAGGCTAAAGCAAGCAACCATTGGTTTAAGTTTTCTATCCCGGTAGTTGAATTCCCGCCTTCTGTTTATATAGATGCCAAAATAATAAAAAGGTTTGGTACATTTTTTCGCCACCTCGCGTACAATAAAAATTTACAAAAAGGGATTGCTTTCTTACCATATTTGCGGTATGATATATGATACAGTTTTATAAGCGAAAGGTGGTGCGCCATGTTTGGATACGTCCGTCCCTACCCTCCCGAATTGAAGCTGCGGGAATATGAATATTATCGCGGCGTTTACTGCGGATTGTGTCGCGCCATGGGGCGTTGCACCGGACAATGCTCCCGCCTGACGCTGAGCTACGATCTTGTTTTTTTAGCGCTGACGCGCATGGCACTGATGGGTGGAAACCCAAGTGGTACCGATCGTTCTCGCGCCATTCGTTTTGAAAAAAAGCGGTGCCTTCCCCACCCATTCCGTCGTCGCGCCTCGCTGCAGGCGGGTGAAATCACCGATTACGTCGCTTGTGCCTCGGCCGTGCTGGGGTACCATAAAATTCTGGATGATAAACAGGATGAAACGGGAGGCAAGCGTCTTCGAGCAAAAATTGTCCTTCCTTTTTTCCGTGTGTGGCAACGCCGTGCCGAGCGAAAGCACGACGGATTGTCGGAGGCGATTATACCTTCGATGACAACGCTGGCCGAAATGGAGATAAGCGGTCTCCCCTCGGCCGATGAGCCCGCCGCCGCTTTTGGCGAGGCGCTTGCCGCGCTGTTCGCTCACGGCTTGAATGAACCACAATCCCGCATCGCGCACCACATTGGCTATCACGTCGGGCGCTGGCTGTATTTCATCGACGCCATTGACGACTATGACGACGACGTGCGAGCAGGACGCCCCAATCCATTTCACCGTTTGTATGGTGAAAATGGCATGACGCAGGAGCATCGCGAGCATTTGGAAAATGCGCTGATCGTCGAATTGCACCACGCGTGCGACGCGCTGGATCTTGTCGAGATTGATCCCGCTACATGTGGCACGGAATTGTCCCCACTGCTGTATCATATGCTTCAAGTGGCACTTCCCCAAAAAACGCACGAGGTGCTTTTTCCCAGCTGTAAACAAGCGTCAACAGTTAATCAAGGAGAATGAGCAATCAACATGATGGATCCATACAAAATTCTCGGGGTCTCCCCCAACGCGACCGACGACGAGGTCAAACAAGCCTATCGCGCGCTGGTGCGTAAATATCACCCCGACAAATATGCCAATACCGATCTTGCCGAGATGGCAAATGAAAAAATGAAAGAGATCAACGCCGCCTACGAGGACATCCAGCGTATGCGCCGCGAAGCAACGTCATCGAACGCGTCGAGCGCTTCCTCCGACAGCTCGTACTCCTCGAGCAGTTCGTCTTACCACGGCGGCTACAGTGGAAACGCCACCTTCGCTCGCATCCGTATGCACATCAACAACGGTGAGTTGGATGACGCGTACGCACTTCTCCGCACCGTGCCAGAGGGCGATCGCGGGGCCGAGTGGCATTTTCTCATCGGTTGCGTGCTTTTGCGCCGCGGTCATATCGTTGATGCGCAAAATCATCTGGACACCGCCTGCCGCATCGACCCATACAATTCTGAATATCGCGTCGTGCGCGACCGTCTGCGGGCGCAGACCGCTGCGCAGGCAGGAGGGTATCGCACCGACACGTCGGACAACCGTGGCTGTGCTTGCTCAGCCTGCGACATTTGCATGACGCTGGCCTGCGTCGATTGCTGTTGCGACTGCATGTGCAATCATCATTGAGGTGTTGTATGAACATTCCTCCCTCCTCTCGCAAGCAAAGACGCAAGCGCACCAAGCGCTTGGCCATTTGCGCTATGCTCTCCGCTCTCGGTGTCGTCATTTTGTATTTCGGCGCACTTCTTGAGATTTTTGAGCTCTGCGTTGTTGCCCTGACGGCTATGCTGATGGTCCCCGTCGTGATCGAATACGGACGCGGCTACCCATGG
>JAEIGA010012197.1_pt1 | contig 13041 bp, 17 predicted proteins | sample 9270691 | NCBI WGS metagenome assembly JAEIGA01 (sample SAMN17057246, study PRJNA624740) | gut metagenome | biome: biome; isolation source: fecal sample | host: Bos grunniens | place: China: Xizang | collected 2019 | reverse complement strand
CAATTACATAATTTATGCTCGGAGTTATCCGGGTTTTTATTTTTATGGAGGATTAATTATGCAAGTTTTTCTGAACCGAGTTGATGGTATTGATGATGCTGTTATTTCCATGTTCCTGTCAAAGAGAACGCTGACCCGCGATCTTGAAATGGATATCAGGACGGAGACATATCAATGTTCCAATATGTCTTATACGGAAAATGGTATTCTCGGGTCTCTGAAGGAAGACCTGACTGAAAAAATGCAGGACTGGCTGAGTAAGCTGTTCAGATGGGGCGTACACCATATGACCATGCTGAGATTTATCGATCTTTCCTTTACCGTTTACGGATTACATAGAGCCGGCCAGGATGATATGGATGCACATGCGATGCGAATGAACAATAGAATTGTTCGTTCTTCCACCAGACTGGCTGATTTCAAGCACGGCGAGGTTTCTGAATATTATGAAGGCAAGATCATTCCCACCGATGTCGCACTGGCACATCTGGGCATTACTACCCCAGATGAAATCGAGTACGAAGGTACTGTTTATGTTCGCGGAGTGAACGGCTATATCCTGAAGGGCATGGAGAAGAACAAGGACGTTAAGCGCGGTCTGTACATGCTCTCAATTCCTTCCGATTTTATCTTCAGAATCCAGTTGACCGAGTTCGCTCATATTTACAAGGAAAGAAATAGCAAGGGAACTGCAAATCCCGAGTTGAAGCAGGCTGTCGAGTCTATGACCGATCAGCTGCAGGTCGCTACTCATGGCTTTGTTACCAGAGAGCTGCTTGAGGCAATTCCTAACTAAGGAGGCGTCATGAAGGTAATTTGTATTTCCGGCAAAGCTGGTCATGGCAAAGATACTGCGGCGCAATTTATCAAAGAACAACTCGATACTAAAATTAATCACGACTATTTCAGCCGAGTGCGCATTGCGCACTTCGGCGATTTAGTTAAGCATGTCGCAAGGGTTTTCTTTGATTGGGATGGCCAGAAGAACGAATACGGTAGGGAACTTTTGCAGACTATCGGAACTGATATCGTAAGGGCAGAAGAACCGGATTACTGGGTCGGTTTTATCGCAGATATGTTGGAGTTCTTCGAACAGGCATGGGATTACGTTATTATTCCGGATGCACGTTTTCCGGGCGAAATCGAACACCTTATAAAACGTGGGTTTGATGTTACCCATATCCGAGTAATTCGGGAGAATTACATCAGTGATATGCCTGCAGAGCAGCAGAATCACGAGTCCGAGACCGCATTAGATGATTACATCCCGGATGTTTATGTGCACAATAGTGGTTATCTCGGAGAGTTTTACGACAATCTTCTTATGGTGCTGGACGAGTTAAAGCTGTAAGGAGAAATACATAGGACAGGAGTGAAGTTATGACAATTCAAGAATGGCTTGGTGCCGATAATCAGCTAGGCATCGACATTTGGCATAAAAAGTATCAATACAACGGTGAGTCTTTTGATAATTGGCTGGAGCGTGTTTCAAGCGGCTCGGAAGCGGTAAAGAAACTGATTCTTGAGAAAAAGTTCTTGTTCGGTGGACGAATCCTTGCAAGTCGTGGTATTCAAAACATTAACCCAGACGCCAAGACTACTTACTCTAACTGTTATGTTTTAGATGCACCTTACGACAATTTGGAATCAATTTTTGATTGCGCAAAAAATCTTGCCAGAACATACAGTTATGGCGGAGGCGTCGGAATTGACTTATCCAGACTTGCACCAAAGGGGTCAAAGGTCAGAAATGCAGCGAAAGAATCCTCGGGTGCGGTTTCTTTTATGGATCTGTACTCCATGGTGACAGGTCTGATTGCTCAAGCAGGAAGACGTAAATGATTAGATACTATCCACTGAAATGAGTAAAAGTAAGAGGATTAAACAATGGATAAATATTTTTTAGAACGGTGCCTTGAAAAAGGTATGTCAACGAGAGATATAGAAAAAATCTGTGAGCTTCATCACAGAACAATATCATATTGGATTAACAAGCACGGCCTAGCAGATAAATCGAAGTTTAAAAAAACGGAAACATATAGGTTTGACAAAATTGACACAAAAGAAAAAGCATATGCATTAGGGTTTATTCTTGCCGATTCTGCAATAGATAGAAATGGCCGTGTCGAAATTTCGGTTGGTATTCGAGATAAAGAGGTACTTGAATACATTTCCGGAGTAATTGGCGGAAATATCACATACAGTAACGTCCTTGATAAGAAAACAAGGAGATTTCCTAGAGCAAGACTGCATAAAAGAATTGTTGATATAAGCAAATTTATTGGCGGTCCACTCAAAAAAGACAGGCATTATCCAAGAGTGAGGTCTGATTTAGAACGGTATTTGATACAAGGATTTTTCGATGCCGAAGGTTGCATTACCTGGGGAAGAAGGAAAGATAAAAATAGGATCTGGCACAAGATATGTTTTTCATCACAACTAAAGATCCTAGAGGGTTTGCAACAATACATACTAAAACATCTCAATATTTCCACTGTAGTTAAGCCAAAGTCCGGAGAGAACTGTTATATTTTAGAATTCGCCAATAAGGAAGATGTTCTAAAGTTTTGCGCTCATATTTATTCAGATGAGAACGATATCGTTTTAAAAAGAAAGTATTTAAAGTATAAAGCCCTGCGTCTAGAATTGGAAGAAAACGGTGAAAGCGACGACAGCCGACAATACCGTGCCGAGCCCACTGAGTGGGAAGGTGTAGAGACTAACGGAGGCATAGCGATGTGCCTTAATGACCGTATTAGCATCCAAGGTTAATAATAATTAACTAAGAGATAGTCCAAAATGGGGGCTTTAATGATATCTATGGACTGTAACCATCCAGATATCGAAGAATTTATAGATATCAAGAAAGATCTTGATAAGGTTACAAAAGCAAATATCTCCGTTAAAGTCACAGATGACTTTATGGAAGCGGCTATTAACAACAACACATACGAGCTTTCGTTTACCAGAGAAGAAACAGGGGAGACTATTACCAAGACTGTTAATGCTCGCGATCTATTAATGAAGCTTGCGTATAACAATTGGGATATGGGTGAACCCGGAGTTCTATTTTGGGATAGAATCCGTGATTGGAATCTATTGAGTGAGTATGAAAACTTTGAATATGCAGGAGTTAACCCTTGTGCGGAGGAGCCCTTGCCCGCCGGTGGGTCATGCCTTCTCGGCAGCCTGAATCTGGCGGAGTTTGTTGTAGATGGACTGTTTGATTTTGTAGCATTAAACAATGCCGTTCGCGATGCAACAATCGCGCTAAATGATGTTCTGGATGAGGGTCTACCTCTTCATCCGCTGCAGATCCAGAGGGACAGCGTTAGAGATTGGCGCCAAATTGGTCTTGGGGTATTCGGAATCGCAGACATGCTCATCAAGCTTGGTATTAAGTACGGAAGCAATGAATCGTTAACGCTTTGTGACACCATTGCCAGGTGTATTTTGAACAATGCAATATGTGCATCCGCAGAACTAGCAGATCATCATAATAATTGCTTCCCTAAATTTGATATTAACACCACAAGACAGTCTGATTTTTATCGTTCAGTAGTGTGGGCGGGCACTGATGAGATGGTCTGTGTCAATGGTCTGCGGAATAGTCAGCTACTTACGATAGCTCCAACCGGAACACTGAGTACGATGCTCGGTGTATCTGGCGGAATCGAACCAATTTTCGCTAATTCCTACACCAGAAAGACCGAATCACTGCATAGTGAGGATCATTACTATAAGGTATATACGCCAATTGTGGCAGAATACATGGCAGCGCATGACATTAAGAGAGAAGAAGATCTTCCTGAGTTCTTTGTCGTGTCAAAAGATTTAAATCATAATGCACGTATCAATATGCAGAGTGTATGGCAACGCTACATCGATGCATCAATTTCTTCTACAGTAAACCTTCCATTTGAAGCTACTCCCGAAGATGTGTTTAACATTTATGTCGACGCATGGAGGGCCGGACTAAAGGGTATTACGGTGTTTAGAGACGGATGTCGCAGAGCTAGTATCTTAAGTACTGGCAATTCCAATGATAACGAGAAAGAGAATGCGACAAATGTGCTGCAGAGAGGCGAAGTAGTTGCTGCCCATGACAATGTGGTGGGTAAAAAGCGCAAGCTGACGACTGGTTGTGGTTCTCTGCATGCAACTGCTTTCTTCGATGCTACCACTGGCGACCTTATGGAAACTTATCTAAGCAAGGGTTCCACAGGAGGGTGCAATAATTATATGATCGGTCTGAGCAGAATGATATCTCTGGCAGCAAGGTCTGGATGTAACATCCACGATATTATTGACCAGTTGAACAGCACTGGGGTTTGTCCGTCGTATGCTGTTCGCAAGGCCACAAAGCATGACACCTCTAAGGGAAGCTGTTGCCCGATGGCTGTCGGCAACGCTCTTCTGGAAATGTGGATGGAGATGCAGGTGGAGCTAAATACATACGAACATAAGGCCGTAAATACCGCTGTGAAGCCGTCAGAGCTCGTCAGCGACCATGTAATTAAGTGTCCGGAGTGTGGGGAGCCTATCATCCATGAGGGCGGATGCGACATCTGTAAGGCTTGTGGATGGTCTAAATGTGGATAAAACACGTATTTGGAGGATTATATAATGGGGAATATCCGAATTCTAAAGTTTCCCGTATTTGGATCAGGTGGTGAGGCTACATTTCAGTGCAAAAGAAGCCGATTATTAGACATTCAGCTTCAAGGCGACCAACTTGTGTGCTGGGTCGAGACCAGAGACGAATTTCCGATGTCAGAAATCAAAATTATGAGCATCGGTACCGGCTGGGAGGTTCCGTCTGAGTTATTATGTGGCTATATTTATTTCAAAACCGTTCAAGATTACGAAGGTTACGTGTGGCATTTCTATGAAAAGAGGCATACGTCTTGAAAATAATCGATTTTGAACGAAAAGGTAACGTCGTCCGCTTCTATTTGGGAGCGGACGATTGTTTTGATTACTGGGGAGGTGACTGGAATGACGCTCCTTATGATTGTAACGCAGGTCGCGTAGATGAAAACTACGTTACGGGCATAAAAGATGTCAATTTTCCATTCGACGATCTCGTTTTAGAGCCTTGTGACGGAGACCTTAACCCCTGGTATACCAAAGAAGACATGAAAAAGCGCCGTGTGCCATGTATTATCGTTGTTTCCAAAGAAATATACGATGATTATATGGAAATGGAGTTTTCGAAATTCGTCGCGGTAGATGGAGTCAAAAGAATATACTTCAATGATCCAATGGAACCAGACGAAAATACATAAGCAAGGAGATTTTTCTATGCAGCACAAAGGTTATTACGATTTTGATATGGATTTTGAGGCAATTTTGATTGAAAATGCCATGTTAGATGAGTGTTTTCGGCTGAAAGACCTGAAAAGTCGTAAAATTTATCTGAACAGCGGCATTGATCTATGTACCGTTGAGGACGTGGTCAAACACATCATTCGCTATAATGTGGAAGATAAGGATATTCCTGTCGAAGATCGCGTTCCTATCAAGCTGTACATCACCTCGCCTGGCGGAGACGTCTATTCGGGGTTCGAGCTAGTCGATGTGATTGAAAACAGCAAAACCCCTGTCTACACTGTCAACCTGGGCTACCAATTCTCTATGGGTTTCTTGCTTGGCCTGTGTGGACACAAGCGTTATGCTACCAGACATGCAAAGTTCCTGCTTCACGACGGCATCCACGGAACTATCAATTCCACGGCAAAGGTTCGTGACGAGATGGAGTTCCAGAATCGTAACGAAGAGCGCATCCGTGACTACATTCTGACTCACACCAAGATTGATCCAGAACAATACGACAGTAAACTTCGCGTCGAATGGTATATGTTCGCCGAAGAAGCAAAGGAACTGGGCGTTGTTGACTATATCGTAGGCATCGACTGCGATATGGACGAGATCATTTGAGGTGTTGGATATGGCCGCAAAGAAAAAAGTAATACATGATTATGTAGGAGACCCTCCCCGCGAAATTAAGGGAAGAGAAGACTTCTACGGGTTTGAGCTTGACGAATATCAGCTCAAATTCGCAAATGCTATCTGGGATCCCAACATCGATATCGTCTTCGTAAACGCTCGCGCTGGCTCCGGAAAGACTCAAATAGCCACAGGCATGGCTTATTTGCTTGTAAAGTACGGATTCTTCGATAGTATAGTATATATAATGTCTCCATATGGAGAGAAAAAACAAGGATGGCTTCCCGGTTCTATTACCGAGAAGTCTTCTGTTTATTTTGAGGCTTTTTACCAGGCACTGATTAAGTGCGGCGGCAATCCTTACACTGATATCAAAACCACAAGTTTAGCCGATCAAAAAAATGGAACAGGTTTTATTACCTGTATTACGGACACGTTCCTGCGCGGCTCAACATTAGATAACGCAGTTGTTATTATTGATGAGTCTCAGAACTATACTACAAGCCAGTTAAAAACTGTTCTAACAAGAATTGGCGGAAAGTCAAAAGTCATTGTAATAGGGCACGACCTCCAGTGTGATCTGGATGATCCAACGAAAAGCGGATTTAAATCTTATATCGAACACTTCAAAGGACAGGAGAGGGCTGAATTTTGTGACCTTGTCAATAATTATCGCGGTTGGATTAGCCGACATGCGGACGACTTGGATTAAAAGGAGATATATATGAAAGTATTTGTAAAGAAGCTACACACAGACTCGGTTGTTCCTAGCTTTGGTTCAGAATATGCCGCAGGAGCAGACCTTTATGCATATCTTAACGGTTCTGATTACGTTGCGATCCCGCCACATGCAACAATCAAAGTGGGAACCGGCGTAGCCATGGCAATCCCGGTAGGTTATTATGGCGGTCTTTACGCCAGAAGCGGTCTCGCAACCAAGAACGGCCTTGCGCCAGCTAATAAGGTTGGAATTATTGATGCCGACTACAGGGGTGAGATCATTGTAGCTCTTCACAATGACTCTGGAAAGCCACAGACAGTCCGTCACGGTGACAGAATTGCGCAGCTAATCATCTCTCCTGTACCAGATATTACATACGAGGTGACTGCCGAGCTCGATGACACTGTACGTGGCGAAGGCGGCTTCGGTCATACGGGGGTTTAATGTGAGACATTACAAACAATACGTTGAACTCCAGCACAGTGTTCCAATTGCAGATCTATTCCTAGTAGCTTTTGTTGTTTTGAAGCTTGTTGGGGTCATTGATTGGAGTTGGTGGTGGGTACTATCTCCCATCTGGATTATGATTGGCGTTGCTGGATTAGTTTTTGTTGCGATATACATCTATATCATGGTAAAAAACATAGTCAAGAAACGAAAAGAGCATAAGAGGAAAGCATAAAAAAATAGCCCGGGCATTAAGCCCGGGCTATACGAAATACGAATTTGATAAGGTGAGTATATGTCAAAAGGAAAACCCAGATGGTATCCAGATAAACCACAAAACAAATTAGGTTCGCGCTGTCCAAGATATGAAGAGTACAAAAATGGAAACTGTTATTGCGAACAGGGAAATGTAGGAGATGCTTATGTGTGTAAGGGTAATCCTCATAATTGCGTAAAAACGAAATATCACAGGGCGGCAAGTAGAAGCAATAAGCAAATAATTGATGGAAAGTAAGGGGGTATCCGGAGTGATTTTATGTAACGATAATTGCATCCCATGTTGCGATTACTGCGACTATGTTATTCAGCACATGGGAGAAATTAACGGTAGGGTGGTCGGACTCGGTCCGATTGGTTGTAATTTGCATAAGGACGATGAGCATCAAAACATCGCCAAAGGATGCTCTTATTGTGAAGATTTTCATTGCATGAACGCAATACAAAAATAGAGTTTGATTAAAAAGGAGGGATTTATGTTAAATAATGAAATTCCATACAATCAACGTCTATGTATCAGCATAGAAGAGGCAGCAAGCTACTCCATGATAGGAGAGAATAGACTAAGGAAAATAATAGAAGAGGATCGAACATTAGATTGGGTCCTTAGGATCGGGGCTCGAATCAGGGTAAAGCGCCCTCAATTTGAAAAGTGGGTTCTTCAGCAGCATAATTTATAATAGTAATTTTTTAGTAAGTTGATGATTAACTCCATGAAAGTTGACGACAGCGATATTTATAGATATAATAATGTATACATACTCGTTTGTTTCGCTGTCAGAAAGGACTTATTATGGCGAAGGATAGACGAGATTCAAAAAATAGAATTTTAATGAAAGGGGAGTACCAAAAGGCTGACGGGAGATACATGTACAAATATACGGACTCCCTTGGCACACCGAGATTTGTTTATAGCTGGACACTAACAAAATCAGACAGGACGCCAAAAGGTAAGACACCAGGTCCATGCCTACGGGACTTGGAAATGGAGATCGCAAAAGACCTTTTCGATGGTATTAACACGCACAAAGCAAAGCATATTACTCTCAATGAATATTTTGAGAAATACATTTCTAGTAAAGGTAGACTAAAAGAACCGACAAGAAGAAACTACACGTATAGGTACAACGCATATGTCCGAGATAGTATTGGTACTGCAGCGATTGGAGATATACGTTATAGCGACGTAAAGGCTTTCTATAATAAAATTCTTAATGATGGCCATTCGATTAATGTCGTAAGGGACATCAATACAATTATCCATCCGGTATTTACAATGGCGGTTAAGGATGATCATATCAGGAAAAACCCGGCAAGCGGAGTTTATATCGAAATTCGAGATGAGCTTGACATTGTTAAAAACAAAAGAAAATCCCTCACAGTACAGCAACAAGAGGCGTTCATAAATTATGTGAAAAATCATAGTCGCTACAGACACTGGCTTCCTTTATTCACATTCTTATTTGGGACCGGATGCAGAATAAGCGAAGCGCTGGGATTAACGTGGCGCGATATTGATTTCGAAAACGAAACAATAAGCATTAATCACACTTTGTGTTATTTTCCAGATGAACACACTGGAAAGATCAAATACAAAGTGCAGACACCTAAGTCCGCTGCCGGAATAAGAGAGATTCCAATGTTCAAAGATGTTAGAAAGGCTTTAAGAGAAGAATACTGTCGACAAATGATGGTCGGTTTTAACAAATCTGTCATTGATGGTTATTCGGGATTTATTTTTACCAATAAAGATGGTTATGCATATGCTCCAAAAAATATTATTGCCGCCATTGATAGGATTGTGAATTCATATAATAATGCAGAGATGAAAGCCGCAGACTTTGACGAACGAAGCGCTGTATTATTGCCGAGATTCACACCCCATGTTATACGACACACATTTTGTACGAGAATGTGCGAAAATGAATCTAACCTCAAAGTTATTCAGGAGGTTATGGGACATGGGAGTATAACAATAACGATGGATGTGTATGCAGATGTGACTGCTGAGAGTAAGCAGAAGTCGTTTATGAACCTTGAAGGTAAATTTAAAATCGGATAGCCGTACTAAAAATCGTACTAAAAATGCAGCGCTTGCTTTAAGAAGATATGAGAAGTTTCGAGAAAATACCTATATCAGCAGAATAGCATCGAAATGCGATGTCTATATATAGGCACAGCATAACAACACAACCACAATATATTGTGGTTTTTTAGAGCCATAATTTTGAATAATAATTATCTTGTATTTTTCTGAATGTGAGTACCTAACTCGAAAAAGTGTGTGATACCAACGGTTTTTCGAATCAGAATGAATAAATATCGTCAATTTACTAAAAAATTACTAAAAACACTTTGTGAAACAAAAATGAGTATGTAATAGGGGCTCCAATCATGGAGCCCCTATTTTTTTGCGAAAAAAATAGGGCGTATCATTATAGATACGCCCTCAACGACAATTATGCATCCCAAGAGTCCTCTACAAATGTATGAGTCCTGAGATGGTTTTCGTATGCTTCACGGATAATCCGAATAGCAATATCGACCTCGCCATTTGTTAGACCATTTGCGGTAATGATATTTTCATATTCCATATGTAATTTAAAGATTCTTTTAAACTGCTCCCTAGTTACTGGATGATTAGCGTCGCTTACGAACGACGCAAAATCAATAATAACAGTGCGCATATTATCGATCCTAATAGCAAGAGTATCTTCGTTATTTTTATCGAGCTTAGCCTTCATTTCTTGCATCCACTGATGGATCTCATCGATATTATTAGTTACACCCTGCATCCATTTATCACGCATCGAAATATTATCACTGCTATAATGTCTGTCTACGTTTTGAAGTAACGCAGCGGTCCGTTCAAGTGTTTCTGGGACTTTTTCAAAAGAGGGAAGTAATGTTGTCATCTTACTTAGTGCACACTTTTCTTCACGTCTCCTTGCGAACCGCTTTCTGATCTTCATAAACTCGGGAACAATTTTTCCCTTAAACTCTAAAAATTCGCCAATGGCCTGCATCAATCCGAATACAGCCATGGCAGCGACAACAAACCACAATGGTAGTTTATCAAAATACTCAAGATAATTATGCATCTTACACCGTGCCTTTCAAATAAATAAAAGGCATCCGATGATGCCTTCTTGTAAATCAAATATCTTCATAATATTGCCCACTGATCCAACCATTTGGGTCGATGATCCTGCCCCATCCATTGTTTTCTTCAACAACTGTTCTCACAGAATCTTTTTTAACATAAGATACAACAGGATAATTTGTACCGGGTCCGGATCTGACGTTTAGTACGCTTGCTGTTACTTTAACAGATTTTCCATTTACATCATTAGAATCTAGTTGCTTTATAGCATTATCTAGCGCTGCTAATGTCTGGCAGCCTACAATTCCATCAACTCCTATATTTGAGTCTTTCTGAAACTTCATAACAGCGTTTTTAGTAGACTTACCAAAATCACCGTCATCCCCAAGAGGACCGCACGAATATCCTAACCTAATCAGTTTGCGTTGCAGACTTTTCACAGCCTCGCCCGTATCCCCGTAATTAAGTATGGTGTCTAGATTATTTGTATTCGACTGATTCGGCATTGACGGCGTTGTAACTATAGAAGACCCGCCAAATGTAGTTCTGGGCTTTTCTGATTGACCATACCAGAAACTTCTATAGTCTCTAGTATCAATATGTACGAAGTATCCGTCGTTAGCTGTTTCATATAATCCAATACCAAGAATACCCATACTTTCTGCGTATTGGGCAACTGTTCTAGGCGCCACACCTTTAACAACTATATCGGCGGCATCCCCCTTTGAATGACGTGAGCCTGCGGCACCACCGATACGCGAATTATGAGTTTTGCACCTGTACGGACTCGTAATTGTAATCGGAACATTAAAGTGCGCCCTTATCAGCTCTAGATACTCGATTAGCTTTTCGTTTACAATTGTCTGTGAGCAACAGCCGCTGCCATGACAATCGAACTCTGTAGAATAAAAATTGGGAGAAACCTTTTCGGCCTGACCCTTTACGAAATATTTGTACCCCATATAAGAACCGACCTCCTTGTGTTGTTTGTTGGTGCCTACTCTCATAAATACAAAATGGACGGCGTGCGCCGTCCATAAATTATGTAGTTACTGAGACACCTTCGGTTTCTACTCCGGCGTTTTCTTCAAAGATTTTGCGCATGGTCTTCAGAGCCTCATCAATGGTATCATCTAACCATTTAATAATTTCATCCTGATCTGTTACTTTAGATAAGATTGGATACTTATCAAAAATCTGATCAATTACCTGAGACCGCTTAATAGCACCTGCGGACACCCACAAGCGATAATCCTTTTCTGCTTCCGTTACCCATTTCAACATAGTCTCATTAATCTGAGCTTTAGCGATGCTCAGTTGCTCTTCATAGGACTTGCTGAAAAATGAAACGACTTTTTTGTAAATAGAGATAATCAGAACAACAATTGCCGCTATCATACCCCAATTAGTTTCGATAAAACTCAGAAGGTTATACAAACCGTTTAGAACTTTTTCCATAAGTTATCTCCTTTAACCAACAGCTTCAGTTGACGCGGGATCCTGAGGCCGTTGTAACTGCGCCATTGCTGTCTCGTAGGTGATGCCTCCAGTTGTATTTTGCTTTGTACTTTTAACGAAATAACCAATCACGATTGACGACAGGGCGGTAATCACACCGACCATTGCGTACAAAGCGTTGGTATCACCAGTCTTAACAATCATCCACTGACAGAAAAATAAAATCTCCACGCACAAGATTGCCGCAACGATTAAGACAATCTTGCTTGTGGAGGGTAATACAAACTTAGGCCAGTACTTCATGCGCTCTTCGCGGAGCCTGCGCTTATATTCAATTGTTTCATTCCGACGCTTGGCTTTCGCGATTTTAACATCAAATTGAGATTTGGTCATGTAGATCATGTAGACCTCCGCCCCTTCTGCAGAACGTTCGCCACCTTATTGACAACTTTTGCAAATACTTTTCCGACTTTAGAACGGAATGGTTTTTTGATATAAGCTCCATCTACGATATCATCCATAACAGCCCAGCACTCTGCCATTCCCATCTCATATGGAAGAACGAAGCAGCCGTTTATACCCCAATCCTTACCCCAAGAATTTTGGATTTTCCAACCACGTTCATCCCAGCCATAAATAAACATACAGTGGCCGCCCGCGTACCCCATATAGTTGGTGTGCAACACGCCACTTTCGTCAACCTCCATATCATCATACCATTCCATCGCCATCAATAACGGCATCCCGGACATTAGAGCGAGCTTTGCAGCGGAAACAGTATTAATGCGACAATACTCACTAATACGGCATGGGCGACCGATCTCATAAAAATCTTCAGAGACGTTTTCATATAGATCGATTGCTATAGGGGTCTCTTCGTTGTGCGGGAAATAACGTTTTGGAACATCACCATATTTTGCGACTATATCCAGAGCGTCACGCATAATCATTCCTGGTTCTTTGTGTTCGGAGTTTGTACGATTACCGTAAATATAGCCGACACTCATCTCAGTCGCATCATTGTGCTGTTTTACGTTATAATACTCAATGATGCTTGATAATGAGTGCGCAACGCACGATCCGGTTG
>JAEIGA010012196.1_pt1 | contig 13041 bp, 11 predicted proteins | sample 9270691 | NCBI WGS metagenome assembly JAEIGA01 (sample SAMN17057246, study PRJNA624740) | gut metagenome | biome: biome; isolation source: fecal sample | host: Bos grunniens | place: China: Xizang | collected 2019 | reverse complement strand
CCAGAATAATACCTTTCATAGGAAAATCTCCTTTATTGACCTTCTGATTTTTTGGGATGCAAGCGTACACAGCAGGCGATAGCAAACAACAGCACAGTGCCCCACAGCAGCCAGTGATTGAAAAGGCTCAGCCATGTGGAGAAGAAGCACAACACTACGGGAACCATGGTATTGCCCAGAAGCAGCAACAGGAAGGGATTCTTCCCGGCTTCATAGGTGCTCTGGTTCAGACCAAACAAAAATGCCCACAGCAGCATACACAAAATAATGCCCACAGTGCCGAAGTCATAGTAGAAGTCACCGATCAGATTGGTGGTGTTCAGATAGGGTCGTACAAAGTAGACGGGGCTGTTCTCTATTTTCTCAGCCAGCTTGCCGCTGCGCAGAATCACATTAAAAGGCGCTAACTGCCGAATACCGTAGGTGAAGCTCTGGGTGTTCTGTACCGCCTCGTTGAAATTGTCGTGGCTTACAGTAAGATAGCCGTAGAGAAATGCCATTTTGGGGGAGAGCTGGAAGGTAAGAGGTTCCTCCGGTTCTTCCCGGGAATCGGAAGGCTCGGGCATATGGGTGGAATCGGAGGGGTCCATAGAGGGCCTTTCGATATCGATACTCACCGGGTCAAACAGTACATCCAGCTGACTGTCGGTGTAATTGCGCAGATTGGAGCAGCCCCAGTATACGCCTAAAATGGTGATCAGACAGAGCACCAGCGCAAAAAAGCGCTTCTTATGAAGATAAAATACCGCAGTTGTCAGAGAAACTGCGCCTACCACAAATACGCCTCGGGAAACCACCATAATGGGGAAGATGAAACTGGTGTACAGAATGCAGAAGTACAATAAAAGCTTCTGCCAAAGGCGGAGGGACTGGGTGCGGATGGTGTAGTAGCACAAACCGGAAACAGAACAGGCGGCTACGGAGAAAACGTGGAACTTGGTGTAAAAATCCACATAAGCGGTAGAACTGCTGGAAAAACAGGGGATAAATCCCTTGATCAGAATATTGATGGTAAAGCAGATCATACCGATGACGGTAACGGTAATGCACACCGGGAAGAGCCGCTGGGGGCGGAACGCAACATAGAGTCTGCCCAGACGAAGCTTCTCAAATTGGCGACACAGAGCCGGATGCCATTTCTTGCCATAGTAAATGCCAAGGCTGGCGCCAACTTGGAGGGCCGCAAAGGCAAGTCCCATATAAATCCAGGTCAGGCTCTGCCACTGCTCCTGATAGCCGGTCAGTCGCAGGGCGGCAAGGCCAATGGTACCCATCCATACAGCGGTGAATACCGCCCGTACATCCAGCCAGTTCCTCTGTGCAGTGAAAAGGACGATGCAGAAATACAGCGCCAAGGCGCACAGAATCAGAAACAGACCGGAAAGCTGGGGATTTTGGGGGTTAATGACCATTGTCAAGGCAAAGCATAAAAAGCCTACCGGCACATAAAAATGGCGAAAAAGAAAGGTTTTGAGATTAAAACCGGCCATAATGGACTCCTTTCAAAGGAATATTACGTGTTTTTCTTGCCGAAAAAGACCAGCCATAGGTCGCAGACCAAAGACTTTTTCCGCAGGAAGTGATCCGGATCCTTCCGGTAGACTGCCAAAATCTGTTTCAGGCTCTTTTCTTCAAGACCCTGCTTCCGGGCCTGCAGGGAGGCAATCCGGCGGGCAAGAAGCTGACCTGTGGTATCCTTCAAAGGCAGGTCAGCAGACAGGAAATTCTGCCACAGACGCTCTGTTGCGGCAATTTCCGTCAGTTTTCGGTCCAGATTCAGCAGTTTCCATACCCGGTGTTCCTCCCGGGCGGTGTTGTTGTCGTGGCGGCGGTGATAAGCGCCTAAATAGCCATATTCAAAGAAGCTGTGCCGGTCGGCAGCGCACATACAGAACATAAAGTCGTGAGCCACTTTGCAGCCGTCAATTTGGGGTAGCAGCGCCTGGAAGAAATCGTATCTGACGCACAGGAGCATACCCGGCCAGCGGTAGGCTTGCAGAATGTCTTTAACGCTTACAGGCAGAAGCTTTTCGTCCTGGCGGGCAGCGCCTTCTACCACACTCTGCTGAATTTCGCCCTTGGCATCAATGATGCCGTAGCGGCAGCTGAGCAGGTTAATGTCCGGACGGTTTTCCATGATGGCCGCCATTTTCTCCAATTTATCCGGCTGCCAGATGTCGTCCTGATCGGACAGGAAAATAAGGTCCGTGCCACAAATCGACATAGCTTTGTAGAAGTTGCGGATATATCCCAGATTGGAGGGATTCTCCACCAACAGCCAGTGCTGCAGGTTGTGTTTTTCTATATAGGAGCGGACAAATTCCGGTGTGCCGTCGGTAGAACCGTCGTCGCACAGAACGACCTTATCCGCCTGACGGCTTTGCAAACGGAGGGTATCCAACTGCTCCTCCAGGAATCGCATGCCGTTATACAGGGCAACCGCTATGCCTATGGTCAACGAAAATCACCTCAATCTTTAAACAGTAACCGAACAGTGTAGTAAAACACAAATTTGGAAAGCAGCAGCAGTCGGCAGGCCAGTCGCTGAGTCCGCTGCTGCAGATATTGTACATTTTCTTTGTAGCGGGGCAGATCCACCGCTTTAGCGAGGGCAACAAAATTTTTGTAGTCCATTTGAACTGCGCCCCGGCGCAGGGTTGCGATGTAGTAGCGAATGCCGCCCATTTGCTGAAACACCCGGGCAACGTCGGAATCCTCCTGGGCCAGTCGGTCCTCCACCTTGCGGAAGCTTGCGATGGCGGACAGGAATTTGTCCAGCCGGGGACTGCGGCTTAGAGAGCCTTGATAGGTGTAGTAAATATAGGTTTCCTGCGGAATATAGGAAACTTTTTTTGCAGCGGCAATCACGCTGGTGATAAAGGGCGCATCCTCACAGTAGGTGCAGTTTTCGTCGAAAAACAGCTGGTTTTCCTGCTGAAAACGGCGGTTCATAAAGACGCAGTAAGGCCCAATCCAACGGGTGCAGAAAATCCGCATGGCCTCCGCAGCAGTCAGTTTTTCATAAGCAAGAGGCGCTAAGGAGGCAGGCTGCTGTCCGGAGCCTTCCGGAATCATCTGCAGATTGCAGATACAAAGGTCAGCATCGCCTTGGGTTCCGGCAGTGTGGAAGTATTCTAAAAATTCCGGCTGGAGGGCATCGTCGCTGTCTACAAAGCTGACCCAATCCGCAGTAGCGGCCCGAAGACCTGCGTTGCGGGCAGAGCCGGCGCCGCCGTTCTGCTTTTGAATCAGCGTATAGGGAAATCCAGCCTCCGGGAGCAGCCGGTTGATTACGTCACAGGAGCCGTCGGTAGAGCCGTCATCTACAAAGATGACACGAAAATCACGAAAGGTCTGTTTTTGTAATTCGGCAACCAAATTGGCAATGCAGTGCGCCCGGTTGTATACGGGGACAATCACATCGATGGCATAAGACATATTCAAAAACGCTCCCAAGTGTTTGTTTCAAAGTTATATTTTTTCACAGGCTTTGCCGGGGCGCCTACCGCAACGGTGTAAGGGGGGATTTCTCCCTTGACCACGGCGTGGGCGCCGATGATGCAGCCGTCGCCGATTTTTGCGCCCGGCAGCACCGCAACACCTTCACCCAGCCAGACACAGCTGCCGATGGAAACGGGTGTGGCAGTCAAAGGGCGGCTGTCCGGCGGAGTCATGGGATTTTCTTCTCCGGTGCCGTGATTGGTATCGCTGATAAAAATATGGCTGGCAAACAGGCAGTTGTCACCTGCCGTCACCTGCCGGGAGGCGGTGATATGCACATTGTCACCGATTTTGCAGTTTTCGCCCAGCCGGAGGGTAATGCCTTCACCCATCAGCTCAAACCGGCAGCGATAGCCGGTGGTAAAGCCTTTGCCAAAGACCATACCCTTTCTGCCCCGAATGTAAACGGGTCTGCGAATCAGACGGGCGGAGGGGAAGAACAGTTTGGTCAATATAAGGCTGTATGCATTTTTTACCAGTTCGGAAAAGCTGTAATTGGCCATGAAAAACCTCTGTTATTTTGATAAAATCTTCTGGATCCGGGTGGCGTCGCCCCATACACCGGGGGAATCGTAGGCCCGGTCGGGGAATGCGCCGTACTGAAGCTTGATGTTCAGGTTGTTGTCCCGGATAAAGTTCTCCGCCATTTCACCCAGAGAGATGGGCTGGCCGGAGCAGCAGTTGATAATGCCTGTGATTTCGTCCTGGACGGAGGCAGCTACAATCTGCTTTGCCAAATCGTCAACAGAAATGAAATCGTACAGATTCTTGCCGGAAGTGAAGGGGAAGGTCTCCTGTCCGTTCCGGGCGGCAAGGGTGATTTTGCCCAGCACCGAATTGCTGCGGGCATCGTCACCGTAAATATAAAAGCCTCTGAGCCAGCGGAAGCTGACAGTAGTATTCTTGGTCAGCAGTTCCGTTGCCTGACGCAGAGCATTCTTGGCAATTCCGTAAAGGGAGAGGGGATTGGTGGGGGAGTTTTCGTCAATGGCGCCTTCCCAGTAGCCCACCTCGTGCATACTGCCCATCACGCTGACGGCGGAAATACCCCCGTCGATCATGCGCTTGAGAAAATCGATATGGCGGGGCAGGTCCTGCATATGGGTGTCGGCATTGTGCTGGAAGCCGTTTCGCCAAGCCAGATGAATCAGACAGTCCGGCTGACCGGCTAGTGCCATCATATCGCAGGCGGGGTCAAAAATATCCGCAACCAGCACTTCTGCGCCCTGGGGGATATGGTCTGTGCAAACGTCACAGGCCACAGCCTCAAAACCGCGGTTTAGCAGCTGCTGCACCACGTGGGTTCCGATATATCCGTTGGCACCGGTCACTAAGACACGTTTTGTCATTGTGCTTCAACTCCAAATTCAAATATTTCCTTCAGGAAGAAATCCAGACTGTATTTATTTTGCGTCTGCTCGGGCAGAGGGACGTAGGGGGTGTCGAAGAAGGATACGTCCAAGACGGGATTTTCTCGATCGATAATAAAGAAATTCTGGGGGTTATAGAAATCGTATTCAGCAATCAGAGCGTTAGTGGTAATTACTTTTTTGCCCATGCCCAGCATTTCAATGGTGCGCATGGTCAGACCTCGCTGTTTGCTGTGCTCAATGTCCAGAACGCAACGGCTGGTGTTGTAAATCTCCCGGACGGTCTGGGCAGGCAAAGGTTTGGTCTGCAGATCGGACCACTTTACATTCCGGTATTCACAGTTGGTCAGCTTGTTGAACAGGTAAACCAGATAGTGAGGGGAGAACAGGAAGGAAAACATCTTCCGGCCCTTTTCTTCGCATTGGGTCCGCAGCGCCTTGACAATCCGGGGACGGGCGGAGTGGGCAGTGCCAATAAAGGCGATGTCGTAGTCGAATGCATTGGTTTCTTCCTTACCGGAAAAACCGTTATGGTAGAACAGGGGTCGGAAATGCAGGCCGTACTGTTTGGCATCCTTCGGATCAAAGGTAAGAACCCTGTCGTACAGACTGTTTTTCTCCACGCCCTCGGGGATATTCTCCAACGAGTCCCACAGATAGAGAATCTGCTTTGCCTGAGGGTAAGCCTGGCGGAGCTGAGAAAGACCCTTGGCGGTCAGTCCTTCACCTTTGACTACAAAAATGAAATCATACTGCTTATCTGTATTGTCTGCAATAATCCGGGAAATATAGCGATCTAAGACAGGACGGAAAAGCTTTATATTATAGCGGATGCAGGTTTTGGCAAGCACGTTGTTGCTTACCCGCTCGTCATACAGGTCCACTTGATGGCCCTGACTGCGCAGGGCATCCGCAATTTTTTTGTCATATCCAAAGAATTTAGGACAAAACATTAAAATTCGCTTCATGTCTTTTGGCGTTCTCCTTGTTATTTGCTGCCTGCAGTGACCTCTTCCGCTTCCCGCTCCTCATGCATTTGCTGGAGCACTTCTTCTTTCATCCGCTGGGCTTCTTCTACCTTGTCAAAGCCTTCGGTGCTGTCCTTGGAGAGCATAATCCGCAGAGTCATCAGAATCAGCTTAATATCCAGAATAAAGGAATAATTCTCAATATACATCATATCCAAACGAAGCTTATCGTAAGGAGAGGTGTTGTATTTGCCGTAAATCTGGGCAAAACCGGTCAGACCACCCTTTACCTTGGTGCGGAAGTCAAATTCGGGAATCTCCGCGCCGTATTCTGCCATATTCTCCACCCGTTCGGGACGGGGACCGACGATGCTCATATCGCCCTTGATGATGTTCAGCAGCTGGGGCAGTTCGTCGATACGGGTAGCGCGGATAAACCGACCTACCTTGGTGATTCTGGGGTCGTTATTTGTAGCGCCGGAACGGTTGCCGATTCTGTCAGCGTCTACAATCATACTACGGAACTTGAGAATCTCAAATTCCTTGCCGCCCAGAGAGGCACGCTTTTGCTTGTAGAATACAGGACCGCCATCTTCCAACTTGATTGCCAGAGGTGTCAGTAACAGGAACGGCAGCGCTACAATAGCCACCGGCAGGCAGATTACCAAATCCATAATCCGCTTGCAAATCTGCTGAGAGGGTGTCAGGCCGCTGCCCTTAACCAATAGCAACGGGGTGTCGAACAGAGTGATGCTGGTTGCGCCCCGGACGATAATGTCGCTGATCTTGGGGGTGACATAGGTGCGGATCTGGTGGCGGTAGCAGAACTTCAGAATGTCGTTGCGGATTTCTGCAGGCACGTCGTTGATAATGACCGCATCGTAATTGACAATCTGCTGGCAAATGCTTTCAATGCCGTCGTCAATGGGAATCAGTTTTTTAATGCGGTACTTGTCGGGACGGGTTTCCATCTTGAATTTTAGGGTAACCGCATCGTCCCGTCCTAATATCATAGCCATGTTTTTGGGAACATAAATCTGGTGATAAAGCCAGGTGTAGAAAATAACACAAATCAATGTGATGATTGCGCCGATCAAGGTCAGCATCAGCATAGGCACGGGGGAAATGAGTACATTGGCAATCAAACACAGCTGCCAGTAAGTGATAAAATTGGCAATAAACACAGAAATCAGCTGGGAAAGCAATGCGTCAAATCTTCTTAGGTAACCGAATTTGAAGCCGTCAAAGGCGAAAAAAAGCACCAGGATCAGGAATGCGTACACGCCGGCAAGCACATACTTGCCGTAGCCGAAGTAGGCGGGGAACAGATCGCCCTCATAACCTCGGCGCCAGGTGACATAGTAGGCAATGGCCAGCACCAGAATTTCCAGTAATCCTTCCAGGCTCCGAATCAGGCTTTTTACGCCTGAAAGCTGTTTCTTTTTATTAGACATAGCAACATTCTCACTCTCTGTTTATTTTAAAAATAACAAATGGTTTGTTGGCATAGTTACGACAATTATAATCCAGTACCAGTATACCACAGTACTGCTGAATTTGCAACCTTTTGTCGGAAAAACGAAGGTGGAAAAGCACACAGCAAAAAGAAGGGATTTCCTAAGGAAAAACCCAGTTTCCCCATCTTCCAAAAAGCGACAAAAAGCAGGGCGCATACATCGGTATACGCCCTGCAAAAATGGAATATTTTAGGAAATCAATGCGTCCTCCATAGTCTTGCCGGTGGTGTAGAAAAATACACTGTCCCGCGCGGGGGTGAGGTCGGATAAAAGACCCCGGTTGGCATAGACGGAGTAGCTGCGGAACAGAATGGGACAGAGCATGCCTTGGTCCATCACCATCTTGTGAAGGGTAAAGTAGTTGCCGTGGTTTTCCAGGGCCTGCAGACTCAGCGCGTAAGCGCCCAGATCATTTACACCGCCCCAGCTCAAAGCGCCGTAGGTGGCGAAAAATGCCGATAAATCCATATTGGGAGAGAGGCGGGTCTGTCCCAAATACAGGTCAAAATTCCGGCTTTTCAGTGCTTCGGTGCAGGCATTGGTGCCCAGCGCTTTCAATTCCACTACAAGACCGCAGTCAGTGAGGGTTTTTGCAATGCTTCGAGCCACCCGCAACCGCAGGCTGTCGTCGCTGTTTACCAAAAATACTACGGTGCTGCCTTCCATTCCGGCGCTCTTTACCGCTTCCAGAAACTTTACATCGTCAAATTTGTACCGTTCTGCAAGATTCTGATTGTAATAGGGGAACAGAGGGGAGGCGGGCAGCGTGGCGCTGCGGGCGAAGCCCCGGTAGAAGTCCTTGACCAGGGTATCCCGGTCAATGGCATGGGTCAGGGCAATCCGCACTGTGTCGTTGGTAAAGACCGTACTGTTTCGGCTGGTGGTCAGGTATAGGAAGATGCCGTTTTCGCAATCCCACAGTTCGTAGTCGCATCGGTAGTCCGCATACCGGTCAGAGCCGGGGTCAGCGCAGACGAGGCTCAAATCGGAGAATTCAAACTGATCTCGAATTTGGGTGGTGGAACTTGCGGCAAACAGGGCTATGGTGTCAGCGGTGACGGCAGTTTGCGCCTTGCACCACCAGTTGGTGCGTTTGCGAAGGCTCTCACCGCCGGAGGTGGAGTACAGAGAATAGGGACCGGTGCCCATAGGTCGGTCCAGTTCTACTTGGGAAGCCTTGACAATGGGAATGTCCAGCAAAAGGGGCAGATTCTCGTAGGGAGTGTCCAGATTGACGGTAATTCCACCGTCCTCGGCAGGGAGGATATCTGTGATGTGGAGAAACCGGCCGGCATAGAAATTGCTGGCTCGGGCAGCATTGAAGCTGGCAATCACATCCTCCACAGTCAGAGGGGTGCCATCGGAGAAGGTGGCAGATTCCAGGTAGAAGGTGTAGCTTTTCAAATCCGTGGTAACGGAGTAGCTTTTGCAAAGCTGGGGGTGGGTCACATAATCCCGATCTGTGACAAACAGGCTTTGGTACAGCAGGGAGAAAAGGGCCCGGTTGGTGTAATCTGTACACAGATAGGGGTTCAAAGAACGGTCGGCATAGTAGGGCAGGGAGAGGGCCTTGGGTCTTTCTTCTGCCTGGGGGTTGTTCTGGGGGCCGGTGTAGTCCTCCTCGTAGCTCAGTCCGTCACCGGTGGGTGTGTAATCTCCCTGTTTGCCGGCGCAGCCTGCAAACAATAGGCACAGACACAGAGCAAGCGCCAAAAGACGTCTCATTTTCTCCCCTCCTTGCATACAATCACTGCCCCTTGAGAGCCCCGTGTTCCTCCGGTCACCCGATGGGACCAGAATCGATTGGGGGCGCAGGCGGTGCAGTCTTTGGAAATTTCGATATTGGTGATGCCGCTGCGGCGGAGCCACAGGGCATTGATTTGCTTCAAATCCACATGGAATTTATCCCCGTGGGGGTGGATAAAGGGCTTTGCGTCCTCTCCCAAAGCGGAGAGCATAGCCTCCGGCACATCGGAGTCGGTTTCAAAGCAGCAGACACCGATGTTGGGACCAATGGCGGCGCAAATGTTCGACCGCTGACAGCCGAAGGCGGAAACCATCGCATCTGCCGCCTTCTTTGCAATTCCCAGCGCCGTACCCCGCCAGCCGGCATGGACAGCGCCTACGGCGCCGGTGACCGGGTCGTGGAGCAAAATGGGGGTGCAGTCGGCAGTAAATACCGTCAGGGCAACACCGGCAGTGTTGGTAACCAGTCCGTCGCACTCCGGGAAATCCCGATGGGACAGACTGCCCAGACAGTCTTTATCCGTCACTACCCGGATGATGTCCGAATGGGTCTGGTTGGCAAGTACTAACTTTTTGACGGAAAAACCAATGGCATTTTCCAAACGACGGTAGTTTTCCGCCACATTTTCCGGGTCGTCGCCCCGATGCATACCGATATTCAGGCTGGCCAAATACCCCGTGCTCACACCACCCACCCGGGTAGTAAACCCGTGTGGAACAACGATGTTTTCCGCAATAAGATATTCAACAGAATCCTGCTTTTTTGTGATAATAGACATAGATTTTCAGTTTTTAACGTTTAATTCAGCTTATCTTTCTGCATGCAGCATTTTTTGTATTTTTTGCCGCTGCCGCAGGGACAGGGATCGTTGGGACCTGCTTTACCGGTGACACGGACAGGTTGCTTTTTCACCACAGACTCAGAAGAGCCTACCGCACCGGTCTCTTTGGCCACCTTCTGGCGCTTAACCTCCTGCATGGGGTTCACCTGCACCAGGAACAGACGGCGGATGGTTTCCTCCCGGATGGCGGTGATCATGGCCTCAAACATCTGGTAGCCTTCTTCCTTGTAGGCTACAACCGGGTCATGCTGGCCGTAGGCCCGCAGACCGATACCCTGTTTCAGGTCGTCCATAGCGTCGATGTTGTCCATCCAGTATTCGTCTACAACCCGGAGCATAATTACCCGCTCCAGCTCCCGCATAGTATCACCCAGACGGGCCTCTTTTGCTTCGTAGGTCTGCAGAGCCAGTTCATATACGGCATCGGCAATCTCTGCCGGAGTGTTGCCGGACAGGGGAGCGCCTACGGGGATATAAATACCGCCAAAGGCCTTGTCCAGCGCCATAAGACAGTCGGCATCGATGGTGCCGCCGTTTTCCGAAGTGATGTCTGCAACGGTGCTGTCCACAAAGGAGCGGAGCATACTGAGCATATTCTCCCGCAGACTCTCGCCGTCCAGCACCTTCTGCCGCTGGGCATAAATCACCTCACGCTGGGTGTTCATCACATCGTCGTATTCCAGAACGCTCTTACGGGAGCGGAAGTTCCGGCTTTCTACACTCCGCTGGGCGTTTTCCACCGCATTGGAGAGAATTTTGGCATCGATGGGGGTATCTTCGTCCAGACCGAAGCTGTCCATAATGCCCATAATCCGGTCGGAGGAGAACAGACGCATCAAATCGTCCTCCAAGCTCAGGTAGAACTTGCTTTCACCCGGGTCGCCCTGACGGCCGGAACGGCCACGGAGCTGGTTGTCGATTCGGCGGGATTCGTGGCGCTCGGTACCGATGATATACAGACCGCCGGCCTCCCGGACTTTCTGGGCCTCGTCGGCCATTTCGGCTTTGTATTTTGCCAGCAGTTCGCTGTATTTTTCACGGATTGCCAGAATTTCGGGATCGCTGGTTTCGGAATAGGCATTGGCCTGAGCGATCAGCTCCTCGGGGGTGTCAATCTTCCGCAATTCATTCAGCGCCATAAACTCCGGGTTACCGCCCAGCATAATGTCCGTACCACGGCCTGCCATATTGGTAGCGATGGTAACGGCGCCGAACTTACCTGCCTGGGCAACAATCTGGGCTTCCTGTTCGTGGAACTTGGCGTTCAGCACGTTGTGGGGCACACCGGTGCGCTTGAGAAGCTTGCTTAAAAGCTCACTCTTTTCAATGGAAATCGTACCTACCAGCACAGGCTGACCCTTTTCGTGGCAAGCTTCGACCTGCTTAATGATGGCCCGGAATTTGCCGGCCTCGGTTTTATAGACCACGTCGGAGCCGTCGATTCTGGCGACAGGGCGGTTGGTGGGGATTTCCACCACGTCCAGCCGGTAAATGGCGGCAAATTCATCTTCCTCGGTCAGCGCCGTACCGGTCATACCGGAGAGCTTGTCGTACAGACGGAAGTAGTTCTGGAAGGTAATGGTGGCAAGGGTTTTGCTCTCGCTGGCAACGGTTACCTTTTCCTTGGCCTCAATAGCCTGATGCAGACCCTCGTTATACCGGCGGCCGTACATCAGTCGGCCGGTAAACTCGTCAACAATGATAATTTCTCCGTCCTTAATGACGTAGTCAATATCCCGCTTCATAATACCACGGGCCTTCATAGCCTGGTTGATGTGGTGGGAGATGGTGGTGTTTTCCGGGTCGGCAAGATTCTCAATACCGAAGAACTTTTCTGCCTTTTCAATACCTCTTGCAGTAAGGGTTACTGACTTTGCTTTTTCATCTACAACGTAATCAGCATCAATTGAATCGCTTTCTTCCTTGGAATCAAGCTCTTTAAATTTCTTGTATGAAAGTGAACGTGCGAACTGGTCTGCAATTTTGTAAAGACCGGTGGATTCTTCTCCTGCACCACTTATGATAAGGGGAGTACGTGCCTCGTCAATAAGAATGGAGTCAACTTCGTCAACAATCGCAAATGCGTGTCCGCGCTGAACCATATCTTCCTTATATATAACCATATTATCGCGCAGATAGTCAAAACCCATTTCGTTATTTGTGCCGTAGGTTATATCTGCCTGGTAGGCTTCTTTTTTCTCGTCTGAATCCATCTGTGCTACCGCAAGGCCTACGCTCATCCCCAGGAAGCGGTAAATCTTACCCATCCATTCGCTGTCTCGGCGGGCAAGGTAGTCGTTTACAGTAACGATATGAACACCATTTCCCGTGAGTGCGTTAAGATACGCGGGAAGTGTTGCTACAAGAGTTTTACCTTCACCTGTTTTCATTTCTGCAATTCGGCCCTGATGAAGAACTATGCCGCCGATAATCTGCACGGGAAAGTGACGCATTTCAAGAACTCTCCATGCGGCCTCTCTTACAGTAGCAAACGCCTCGGGAAGTATATCATCGAGTGTTTCGCCGTTTTTCAGTCTTTCCTTAAAAAGCGGTGTTTTTGCCTTCAATTCCTCATCTGAAAGAGCCTTATATTCATCTTCATAAGAAAGCACCTTATCAACGATAGGCGCGATCTTTTTGAGCTCGCGCTGTGAATATGTGCCGAAAATCTTTTCAAATAATCCTGCCATATCTGTTACCTCCTCGGTTTACAAACAAACACTTCAATATATTCTATCATATTTTATATATTAAATCAAGAAATAAATGATCTCGAAATCCGTTATATAAAAACAAAAAACAGCCCGTTTGGGCTGTTTTTGCAATTATTTGTCCATATTGAACTTCTTTCTGAATTTTTCAACACGTCCGCCTGTATCAACAAGCTTCTGCTTTCCTGTAAAGAAAGGATGGCACTTAGAACAAATTTCAACGAAAATGTTTTCCTTAGTAGAACCTGTTTCAATTACATTACCACATGCACACTTGATAACGGTCTGCTTGTAATCGGGATGGATACCTTCTCTCACGACATTCACCTCTTTCCAAAAAATGAGATATGTTAAAAAAATTAAACACTGATTTAGCGAATGCTATT
>JAEIGA010012195.1_pt1 | contig 13041 bp, 11 predicted proteins | sample 9270691 | NCBI WGS metagenome assembly JAEIGA01 (sample SAMN17057246, study PRJNA624740) | gut metagenome | biome: biome; isolation source: fecal sample | host: Bos grunniens | place: China: Xizang | collected 2019 | reverse complement strand
CCAAGCATTTGCTGAAGTTACACTTTGCTTATCTTCGAAATAAGCATCAGCTATTCAGAAGACAAAGTCTAAGAAGAGAAGTCCTGCAAAAATAGCATAGACTTCTCCACTTAACTGTAGATATTCTAGTACAGAAGCAAGTGTTATTCCCCCTGCTACACTAGCAACGGCACCAGCTGCACTGAATTCTCAAGTCATTATTTACTATTTAAAATTAAATTTAGCTCTAAGTTCTGCTGCGTAAGAAGCATATTTAGCTCTGTCTTCTTCATCAGCAATCTTGTACAAATATGAAAGAGCATCAGTAATAGCTTCAGCTCCTTTCTTATTAGGTTCGTTCTCTAGCTTTCTGGCATCTTTATAATCTTCTCTTATCTCTTTAGCTAATACTGCAAATTTTTCTTGATACTTAGCAGGGACACTTTCCCAAGTTGTGCTTAAAGCTCAAAGCACATAGTTCATAGCTTTTGTCTCAGCTATGTCAGTCTTTACTTCTTCAACTGTTTGATTAATCATATTACTCACTGGTAAGATTAAATATCAAGGAGTATTCATACCCTTGTTCATATATTTACTTCTATCTCTAATTAGATATTGATTATAACCTCCGTAGTAACTGTCGTATACTCAGCAGTCAGCTGTTGGTTCAGAGGCTCATCCCGTAGGAATTGTAGTAGAAGTAGGTTGCCAATTGGTACGATGTCAACCTGCAGCAGGATATGTGTCTTTCCATACTAAACCCTTTTTTCTATCTTCCCCAAAGTCTAAACTTTTAGTAAATCCTATAAGGTGTCATTTAGAAAGAGCTTCTTTAATTTTCTTATCTTGCCAATCTTTTCTTATATAAAGGACTTTATCTTTATTAAATCTTTTATATCAGATTTCATTCCATCGCTTACATACAGCATTGATTGCCGTAGGTGTGCTTCGTCCATATCAAGGAATGTATCAATGATTTTTAGCACAATAGTCAACAACCTCTTCTCATAAGTCATTACTCTCTTTAGAAGTTAAGTCTAAAGCAAATAATCTAATTAATTGATTTAATGCTCAATATATTGTACAAGCTGATTTAGTTTTTTCACGACTACCTTGATTTGTTTTAGGCCATATGTTGTGGGTTAACTCTGGAATGGTTACATCTACCTCATCTCCAAAAGCCCATTCATCTCAGTCGTCCCAAGCGGCGTTATCTACTTCATCATATTTTATTTCTTCTTCCATAATGTATTAAATTATGAATAAAATTTTCTTGGATGGATAATTATTCCACCCAAGGGTAGTACCGTGTCTTATTCTAATTTTAACAACGGTACTACCTAGTGTTTCTATTTATTTTATTGGGTAATTTTTTGTAAAGTTTCTTCATATGAAATATGTTTTCCATTCCAAATAATTATTGGTAGCATAGTTTCTCCTTCTATGTCTTCTGGGTTAGCTTCATTAATGTTTACTTCTTCAAATGTAAGTCCATTATTTTCAGCATAACTTTTTAATAAAGGAGCTATCATATGGCAACGGGAACAGAATTCCCCCGAAATAAGTCTAATCATTTTTAGTTCAAAATTTACGTATAAAGCTTGAGTTATCTATTTTATTCTCTTCGAAATTTTTTCTCCCATAGAATTCACTTTTTTTACCTTGGTTATAACCTGACACAGGGCGTATATAACCCATAACTCTACTCCAGACCTCACATTTCGTACGTTTATATTCTTTTCAGTCACTTCATAAAACGGTTTCAGTTTCAATGGTTTTTGGCATAATGGTAATTATAGTAAGAAATAAAAAATATTTTAACTATCAGTAGTGAAATATAATGTATTAGAATCCTTTGTAGCAAGGGCATCATATTGAGCTTGAGTTCCAGCCCAAATCTTAATCTTACTTAAGTTATTAGCATCTGCAGATAGAGTAGGTAAAGCTGAAGCTAATATAGCTGCAGTTACAGTTCTCTGTGTAGTTGCTGTTCAAGTTTGGATTTCTGATTTAGATGTATTACTCAAGGCACTCTGTACTGAGATATCTCCACTTCAAAGCAAACTTGTGGAGTTAATAGTTTTGATATTAGTTCCACTTACTAAAGTAGCCTGTTTCTCACTTAGTCAATCATCTACATATTTTTTACTTGCAGCGTGAGTATTATCTGTAGGAGTTTCTGGTACTATAATCTGTGTTCAACTTCTTCTTACGATAGCTCCATTTGAAGCTCATTGGCTTACATTATATGATGTCTGTGTTCAAGAGGTATTTACTATATATGCTCTATCAAGACTTGAAGTTCAAGTAATTTTATCTAGCTTTCAACTTATATCTTGGTGGCTCGTTAAATATCCTGCATCATTATTCAAAGTAGACACATTATCTCAAGGCTGTAATGCTGTGGCACCTGCTGCTGCTCCACTTCTAATAGTAGCTAAGTCGCTAATTGTGTCTTGTTTCCCACTGATAGTAGTATCCATAGCATTTATCTTATCATACACAGCATTCTTAGTAGGTGCGTGAGTTGAATCTCAATCCCAACTACTTGAGTAAGCTGCACCACTTATAATTGTTGTGTCAGCTTTCCCATTAAATGTGTTCCAATCTGTTGAAGTAAGATATCCACTAGCAGAAGAAGAAGCAGCTCAAAGTTTGCTCTGAATCGTAGCCTTAGTTTCATCTCCAGAGTTAGTTCCACTTGTATTAGAAAGTTTTGTCCTTTCTGCAGAAGTGAGAAATAAATTAGTAGAACCCTGTGTAATAGAGTCTGAATTGTCTGTAGATGTATTAAAATAGTTAGTAAGGTCTACAGAAGTTTCTCATATCTTTACCCAAGTATTATTTGAATAGATATATTCTTCATATTTATCTGCTCAAGTTCCAACGGGTCAAAGCAAATAGATTATAGTTGTTTTAATATCTGTAGTAGGTAATGTAGCAACAACCTTAAATCAAGCAAAGTTCGCTACATAATCAGCTACTTCAGATTTTGTATATGTTTCACTCTTAGTGTAGTAATTTGTTAAGTCGTTTACAGCTTTAGTTATGAAGCCAGCATCATTTGTAAGAGTTGATACATTATCTCAAGGCTGTACAGCTGTAGCTCATTTTCAAGCTCCTGTCCTAATAGTAGATAAATCTGAGATAGTATTTTGTTTTCAAGCTATAGTTGTATCCATAGCAGAAATCTTATCATAGACAGCATTCTTAGATGGAGCAATACCTGTAATTCAATCCCAACTACTTCAATATGCTGTGTCACTTACAGCTCAAGCTGTGGCCTCACTTACTTGTGTATCTACATAAGATTTAATTATTTTATTCTGCACAGGATTTGTAGAACTATCAGACATTGCTGTATCTATAGTAGGCAAGTCATTAGCCGTAATATATCAAGCATCATTTACAAAATCTGATACATTTGTAGGTACAGTTGGGATAGTAAGAGTTACATCTCAAGTTTGGCTGTTTACACTTGTAACTCAAGTATTAGCAATAGTCATATTACCACTACCATATGTAAGATTTATTCAAGTTCAAGCAGTGGCTTTTGCTGCAGTATTTCTTTCAGTTACTGTCCAAGTTCAACCACTGGCAGATGTTAATTTATAAACAAATACCTGGTCTAATTGATTAGCTGCTGAATTATGGTCTGCTCTACTTCTATAATATTGGAATTCAACTTCAGTAGGAGCTGTTTCATTATTTACATATGCCATAAATGCTAATCTAGTCTGACTTCAAGTGGCAGGATTAGAATTAGAACTTGCTCTACAATAAACTACTCAGTTCTTATTATAAGCTGTGATGAAATCATTCCAAGTAGAATTACCATAAGAAAGGATAACCATATCATCTTGTTTAGCATCCAATGCAGATTGTAAATCTGTTTGGTCACTAAGTGTTCAAGTTATATTACCCCATTCTGCAGATGTCTGTGTATTGCTTATCACTCAATTAGTGATGTCTATTCAAGTTCAGGCTGTATATGTTGTATCTGTTGCAGAGATTGTCCCATCTTGAGCTATTTGGATATTAGCTCAGGCTGTGAGAGTATCTTGTTTATCATCTAAAGCTGATTGTAAATCTGTTTGATTGCTTAAAGTTCATTCAATACTTCCCCAAGAAGCTTTATTATCTATAGCTGAAATAACATTATTATTAGAGATACTAATACCTGCTCAAGCTGTATAAGTTGTATCTGTAGCAGAAATTGTTTTACCATCTGCTGCTATTTGGATATTACTTCAAGCAATTAATTCATCTTGCTTTCAACTCCATTCTGTTCTAAGTCCTGTGCTATCAGCTAAGTCTTTTATATCAAAATCTCAAGCTACATATGTTGTATCTGTAGCACTAATAGTCTTTCAATCAGAAGCTATTTGGATATTAGTTCAAGCTATCAACTTATCTTGTTTAGTAGAGTCGTGATAAGCATCTGTTACATATCAAGCATCATTAGTTAATTCACTAACATTATCTCAAGGTTGGATTGCCGTGTCTGCTTTTCAACCTTGTGCAGCTGTAGCAAATTCATTAGCATCGTGTGTGACAATGTCACCATATGTAGCTATTGTATCTGAAGCACTCTTTCAAGCAGAAGCATTACTTCTAATTGTAGCTAAGTCACTAATAGCATCTTGTTTATTATTAAATGTGTTCCAATCTGCTACAGTTAGGTATCCATTTGTAGTTGATGAGGCTGCTCAAAGTTTAGACATAATAGAAGCATTTGTCTCATCTCAAGTGTTTACACCAGTGGTGTTTGTTAGCTTTGTTCTCTCAGCTGAAGTGAGAAACAGATGTGTACTTCATTCTGTAATATCGTCACTTGTCCCAGTTAAGTCATCTAAACTATCTGGAATATTTGGAATGTTGTCTAGGTCATTAAAATCATTTGTTTTACCAACAACGGATATATCTGCGTCGTTAGCTTTCAAATTGATAGCGGCTGTAACAACTCTATTCTCTACAGGATTTGTACTTGTGGTAGATAGACTTTCATCTATAGGGATTTGTCTATCTGTATTAAGCAATAATACCCATTCAGCTCAATCATAAAAATAGAAGTCTCATACTTTTACTTCTTCTGTCTCTAAATCTGTAGAAGGAATTCATCTATATGAAGTTCATTCTGGACGATAATTTGTCACTCATACTCTACCTACAATATAATAGTCTCAGCTATGATATTCATAAGGAAGGGCTGTTGGATTAGTTGTAGGTAATCAAGTAGTGGAATCCCAATTAGAAAGAAATTTTCACAATCATTCAAGGTTTTTAATCTTATTATATAATACTCTACCTTGTTTAGCAGATAGAGCGTTTGTAGATGAAATACTATCAAGATTATCTTCTACCTCAGGGATAGCTAAACTAACAACTCTATATTGGTCAGGTTCAACAGTCTGTCAGTTTACCTTAATTCCCTGGATAGCATTTCTCTCAGCACTTGGCTCTATACTATCAAGCTTCTCAATTATTTCAGGAGTAAGAGTAAACTCTTTCGCTTGCTTATCTACATAATCTCAATCAGCTGTGTATCTTATACGTGCTGCTTTTGACATTTATTTAAAATAAAGTTAAATAAAATTACTCTTTAAGAGTTCTAAGCTTGTCTCACAATCATTTCACAATTTCTCGCAAATCAAAAAATAGATTACTTCAAGTTCCTAATGCTAATCATAGGATAACTAACAATCCATTGTTTAATTCTATGCTTAGATATGGAGCTACAGAAAATGAAGCTACAAGTCATAAGATAAAACTGACTGCAATATTGATGGTTGCATTCCATTTTCCAGCAAATTTTTTCCAAGCTGGTTTCATAAAGTTAATCACTGAAGCTATAATAGTAGATAGCACAATGAAGTAAATAAGTAAGTTTGTCATACGCGTATACTTACAAAAAATAAAACAAAAGCTCGCACAAAATAATTCTATGCGAGCTATTCTCTCTATAATTAGATTATATTTTTTGAGAGTTTTACTATAACTTTTAGCGACTTCTCTCTATAATTGTATAGGCTTTAACTATAGGGGAATGCTCCATAGATTGCACAATAAATATTGTGTCGTGCTAAATAAGAATTCTCTTTTTAGAGAGTAAAATATTGTGCAAAGTAAAAATTTTTATTTTATGTGGATTTTATTATGGCTATTGATATTTGAGGAGGATGACTTGGGGCTGTTTATTTAGGAGATACTTTAATCGCTTGATGAGGTGGTTGAGGTGGAGGAGATTGATATGATATTAGATGAGGGGATTTTTGAGCTGTTGCTTTTTGAAGCGGGTGAGGAGCCTGTCCCTGTAAATACACTATTTGAGATTATACATTTTTCCCTGTTTATAATACCGGGCCCGATACTTGTAATGCTGGGTTTTGAATGCTAGCATACAACAATGCAGACTGTTATTTTGTATCTTATAATAACTGGTTCAGTTGTAGATATCCATTATGTGGATTCTGTGTTTGAATCTATTGTGATAAATACCCCGGGGTATACTTCTGGAACAGGAGTTGTATCTTTTGAAGCTATTATAATACAGATACTTGTTGTCGATTATGAAGAACAAGTGGGCCTGACGCAGATTGTAAAGCTGAAGTATTAAGATGATGAACAAGCGGCTCTGTAAATCATTGTGGATTTACTGTCTGCCGAAGAAGTTGTACCTGTTGATGACAGTTTGTTTATGTAAAAAGAGTCTATTAACAAAAAAAAGGAACCCCAATCAAGGGCTCCTTTTTTAAATTATTTAATTTTTAATGAGGCATCATCATAGGCATTCCAGGCATAGGCATACCCATCATAGGCATACCCATAGGGGGTTGACCTACAGGACAACTACACATCTGTGGGGCATTACCACTAAATTGGAATGTCTCTATAGCTGTATCTGCCACCTTATCAAGAAAGGCTTTATCATAAATGTTTGTATGCTGATTAATGATATCTGTATCAAAATCTATTCCTAATCTAAATGGCACATAATGATATTCAGCATCTCATCTAAGATTAATATTTGTATCATATCCAAATCTTCCTGCATCTGTTCCACTCCATACAACTACAGCCTTTCAATCAAAAGCTTTTGTAGCGTGGTGCATACTTGAATCACATCCTAGCACAGGATATCTTGCTGCTAAAGCTATAAGCCATCTCATATCTTGTACCGTTAATTGCTGGCAACCCATTAATTTAGGTTGGTCATCTCTCTCAACTACATAAACTGTAAATCAAGCTTGGATTAATCTATTAGCGATATATTGAGCATCTTCAACTCTGATACTTCTATAACTCTTATCAGCACCATTCTGCATCATTGTACTTCCAAAAGGTTGGAATAGAATAGGTTTATCTCCTGGAAGAGTATTCCCTATCTTTTCGTGCTCTGCTAGGTAGATTATAGGATTAGCAATCTTCTCTAATCATAATTGCTTTCTAGCTACTTCTAACCAGTTAGTTCCATCATTAAAGAATGATGGGTCTGTGTAAGGCTCTAGCACAAAGTAATCATTTCATCTGATTACATCTTCCCAAAGTCTTCTATCTTCCACTCAATGTACACTTTCAATATAAGGGTTTCCCCAGAAAACTAAAGGCCAACTTGTAACTACTTTTACTTTACGTTTCTTGGCTAGCTCTGTTATAGCTCAAGACATAGCAATAACTCTACCAAGCCCTCAGTCAATGTGTATTACTAAAGTTTTCTCTTCTTTGGTTTCTTCTGTAGGAAGAGTGACTACATCTAAGTCTTTTTCTTTTTTGGACATTTTCCCCCGAATAAAGAATAAAAATTGTTCTATATAATTAGATTATATTTTTTATGTTATTTTCTATAACTTTTATATATTTGTATAGGATTATTCTAAAGGGTTTTGTTCTTTAAATTTCCTACAATAAATATTGTGCAAATTAGAATTTTAATTAACTAATTAATTTAAATTATGGCAATTTATCTATGAGATGCCCCTATAGTAACATCTTCCTGATGATGAAGTAAGGTGGACGAGTTGCTCAGGGGGGGGGATAAAACTACCCCTATATTGAGAAACTTCTAATATATTATCATCAGTGCCTAAACAATGCTCATTCTATTTTATGATACATAAAGAGAACTGAGATATTAGATATACATCTCTATATGAAAATTTTATTTGATATCATACTCCTTGATGTTGTGGTAGAGAATATTTTTATGGACACTGATGAAAAACGACTGTAATAATGCACGACACTCCATACATTTATGTTTCACCTGGGGATGTCTTTTGCTGTGGAAGTTGCTTTTCTTATATTATAGACGAATAGCCTAGCTAATGTGCTTCTCATAAAGAATTCACATTAGCAAAATTTATTTTAAATGAATAACTTTTTCTATTATGTGAGTTTATTTATGAAGTAATGAAATCTCCTGAAGTGGTTGAGGATGAGGAGGGGATGGTTTATGGGAAAAGATATGAGACTTACCAAATAGTTCTACTTGCATAACTTTTGATAGATGTAAGTATCAGGAATTCTATGTGGCATATCCTAATACAACAACTAATCAGAATAGTATAACTTGAACTTTTATAACAGATAGCTTGCCAGTGTGATGTGGTTCTTATCCATATAATTGATGTACTACTATTTGCACTAGTCCAACAGAAGTTACAGTAAAAACGAATGCGAATAACTCTAATGCTAGTCTTTGGTGAAAAGAAAAAAATACATCCTGATGAAAAATTGGATATGTAGATGTGCTAGTTGTTTGATGAGGATGATGCTGAAGTAGAAATACAACAAATTATGTATATTCATATTGATGAGCTGGAGGGTGAGTTGTTGAGTGTTTTAAATTTCCACTATACTGACAATATCCTATTCCAGTTAAAGTTTGAATATGATGATGAGTATGTAATTGTAGTTATGATTGTTGATGTCTAACATCGAGATTTTCAACACTATATGCGTGTTGATGAAAATTAACATCTTGAACCTGAACACAATGTTATCGTAATAGATGAACATCCTGATATCCTCAGGGTAATGATGCCTATCCCGAGAATAGCAGTTGGACAATAGCGTGCACAGTGTGTTTAAATTGATGTACTGCTAGTAGTATATTTTCTTTTTGATGAAACTGAGCTTGATGAATTGCTCCGCAACCAACAGACACTTGATATAAAATAATGTGTAGATGAAGTTGTTTCCCAGATTGATGTTATGCAAAAACATTCAAATGAAATTGAGGGGCTTGATATTATAGTACGATGTCTTGAGAATGACATTATTATTGATGATGAGGGGGTTGATGATGATGAGAATGAAGTTACAATGTTTGTTATTATAGTTGAAATTACAGGGAATGTTATCTTTTTAGTAATATGCCTTGATGCTGATGTCATTGATGATGAAATTGATGATATCTAACATCTAGTTCCATAGGTTACTCTAATAATTTTATTGGGTGCTGCTCTACTAGATGACAAGATTGACAATATTATTGAGCTTGAGCCTGAGGATGATGATGTTCTACAATGACTCCTGATTGAGTGAGTGATTGATGTTGTAGAGTCGCTTGGTGATGCCAAGGTATAGTTATAGTAAGATATCCTACAGATTGAAGTTACTGAATATCAAACAATACTATGTGATGAATTATTACGACTAAAACAATAGATTGAAAAGAATATAGGATTCATACGTTTACAGACACAAGGGAACCTGAAATATTTTATCCAGTCTTTAAATAATTAACTAATAAAAAAAGAACCCATTTAACGGAGTTCTTTTTTTAAAAATTAGTAATATTCATATAATTCTCAAACATTGTGTGTATAGTTAGAGAATCAATACCTAGTTCATTGTATACAATCTCAGGGGGCTACAGGAAATCAATAATCGCATCAATCAGTCGTTGTAATACAATCCATAATTTGCACTCAATTTACCTTTAATCATCCATAGCAGTTAGTTCCATATCAAGCTATATTTCAATGGATATATCAATATCAACACACAATAATTGGGCATTCCATTGTTCAACAGTTTGTTGAATAAGAAAACCTTGTCTTATGAAGACTTCAACAAGTTTTTGCCATATTCAATCGCTCTCAAAGAGACATTCCACCTCATCAACCTCAACCACCAACAATGTCGGTACTTCATAAATAAACTCACATATTAGAAAAAATTATTCATCTAAAATGAATATGTGAAGTTTTTATTTATGAGTTAATGGGATTTCCAGCAATAGAGGTCAAAGCAAAACTTAACGTAATCATTATTATATCCAGGGCATCAGAAGAGATTTATTTTATAATTTGCTAATCATACAAAAGGTGCACTACAAGCATCTGACCAACAGCCTCGGCATTGAGCATATCATTTAGCATTATATAAATTTGAGCACCAATAAGCCCCATAACAACCTGGAGAATAACAACAGAGTCATTTAAGTCTCGCAAGAAAGGGGAAAGAAAGAGTTAAACAATAGGTAGTTCAGCTTCAGTCAATTACATATGGTCAGTTTATCAATGTCCAACAATAGTTATTATTTATTCTCTTTACGCAATAATTATAAGTAGTGACATATTCTAATTCACCCCCCCCCCTTGATTTGTCTCTGAAACAAGGGTTTCTCACAAATAAATCTTTCACATATTTTTTAATAAAAGGTTTAAAATTCTAGCTTGCACAATATTTATTGTGCAAAGTAATTCCACAGCAGACTAATTGTCCACTGTGAAATATAATGTATTTCAGTCTTTACTAGCAAGTGCATCATATTCAGCTTGTGTTCAAGTCCAAATTTGTGTTTTTGTTCAACTTGTATTACTTGCTATTCTAACTAGAGCAGAGCTAAGTCCATTAGGACTAACCACTCCAGCAGAGATAGAAGTTCAAGTCTGTATATCTCAAGCAGATAATGTATTATAAGTTGTATCATTATCTGTTAAAGCTATCGTAGCAGCTCAAGCTTGATTTAATGTAAAGCTTCATTTATTCACTCAATTCTGTGTAACAGTTATTTGTCCATTACCGATATAGCTTGAAGTGATAAACCCTGCATCATTATTTAAGTCAGAAGCATTTCAGCTTGTAGCTACTGTGCTTAAACTTGAAGCATCAACCTTTCAGGCAAGAGCTGTATTTATATCAGTGATGTCATCCTTAATATCAGCAACATCATCTTTCAAATCAGCTACATCTTGAGATGTTCAACCTTCACTTTGCTGTAAATCAGCTATAGCTTGTCACTGTGAAGCAACAGTACCTTCTACAGTGCTGACGCGACCAGCTAATGTATTTAAGTCAGATGTATTAGCCTTTCAAGCAATAGCACTAGCCACATCTCAGGCTGTTTGAAATCAAGAATTGTTTGTTAATTCTGATATGTTAGCTCAAGGCTGTAATGCTGTAGCTCAAGCAGCAGCACCACTCCTTATGGTAGCTAAATCTGAAATAGTGTTTTGTTTAGTATTTAATGCTGTAGTAACTACTCTATTTTCTACTGCATTAGTAGAAGTTGTAGAGAGTTCGCTATCAATAACTATAGTAACCTGACTTTGGCTTTGCAATATCCAATGAGTTCCATCATAAAGATACCAATCATTTATCTTTACAGTTTCTGTTTCAACTGCAGTTGAAGCCTGTCAGTGGATATATGTAGCTCACATAGGCCTATAGTTTGTGCTTTGCGATACAGCACTAACAATATAATAATCCCCAATTCTATAATCATATGGGTTGTCTAATGGGTCTGTGGTTGGAAGTCCATTCACACAGTCCCAAGTAGAAAGAAACCTTCACATACTCTTTAACTCATTTATTTGGTCTTGTAATACCTTACCCATTCTAGCAGATAAAGCATCTGTAGAAGAAATGGATGTGGCATCATCAACCACTCCAGGGATATTGTCTATTTTGACTTCTACCGCTGGAGTAAGTTTATGAATACGTTTCTGTTTCTCTGTATAGACATTATCCCCATCAAATATTAATCTTCCTCTTGGCATTAATTAAATTTGGTTAAGGGATAAAAATTAACTTAATGGGTTAATAACTATATATTTATAACTTCAAGTTTCAGTTTGATTAGATACAACTGTAAGCTGTCCTATATTAATTACTTCATTCAAGTCTCCAATTATATCTTGATAGTTTGTGATAAGTACAGCACTCTCGCTAGTGATATCAGCATCGACTACAACTGAAGTATCTGAATTATTAAATACTCCATTACCTACTTTCACTACAGCAGTTGTGAAAACCTGAGGTAAATATTGACTATCAATCTGTCATTGTGCATTTAAAGTAGGAATTCCATTAGGTTGATTTTTTTCAGATTGAAGAACAAATTGATTAGCTTGAGCATCAGGTCCTAATACTAAGTTACCATTAATTGTAGCATTCTCTGCAACGATACTTCCTGTAACCATTGTATCACTTTCAACTTGTCCTGTAACGTCTATTCCATTTCAAGCAGTAATGGCACCATCTACTCTAAGAGTTCATCCTATAGTAGAACTTCCTGTAGTTTCTAAATTCTTGAAATGAGAAGCTCCATTTACAGTTAAGTCATCTGTAATAGTTGTGTCTCCACTTACATTTAGATTTCTTCCAACTGTAACATCATTAGAGAAGATTCCATCTCAAGTTACTGTAGAGTTTCAAGTAACTGTTTCGTTTCAAGCTACACTTAAGTTTCAAGCTACTGAAGTGTTTCATCCTAAAGTAGAAGCTCCTGCAACTGTTAAGCTAGAATTTAATGTAGTAGCTCCATTAGCTGTAAGAGTTCCTGTAACTATCTCATTTCAAGCTACACTTAGATTATTTAATGAAGTATCTCAAGAAGCAACTATATCTCAAGCATTAACTTGTCCTGTAAATGTTGAAGTTCAATCTACAGATAAATTTCAAGAAGCATTTATATCTGTTGCATTTACTTCACTAAGGGTACTTGTACCATCAACTGAAAGAGTTCCTTCTGTAGCAATAGAAGTTGTAGCTTCTAATGTTCAAGTTGAAATAGAAGTAGAAGTTAAATCTGATATATTTCAAGAATTAGCT
>JAEIGA010012194.1_pt1 | contig 13043 bp, 9 predicted proteins | sample 9270691 | NCBI WGS metagenome assembly JAEIGA01 (sample SAMN17057246, study PRJNA624740) | gut metagenome | biome: biome; isolation source: fecal sample | host: Bos grunniens | place: China: Xizang | collected 2019 | reverse complement strand
CCTTTAGCTGCTACTGCATTTACTAAATCTGTTTTGTTCATTTTAAAATCCTCCAATTATAATAATTGATTTTATTACCAAAAGACAAAATTTTATTTTCGCCTTCAATTTGGACATATTAATCTTCTAACATTTTAACAGATTCCCAAAGTTTGTCAAGTGTTTCTATAGAAGATTTTTGCATATCTATACCTTTTTCTTCTGCTAAATGCTCAACTGCGGTGTATCTTCTCATAAATTTCTTGGTTGCTTTCTCTAACGCACTCTCTGCATTACAGTCACAAAAACGAGCAACATTAACTACTGAGAAGAGTAAATCACCTAATTCATCCTCGATTCTGTCTTTATTGCCAGAATTAAAAACCTCTTTAAGTTCTTCTGTTTCTTCAAGTACTTTAGAAAAAGCACCTGAGGCATCTGGCCAATCAAAACCAGCTTTTTTAGCTTTTTTCTGAACCTTCTGAGCTTTCATAAGAGCTGGAAATATATCAGGAATAGCCGCCATAGCTACACTTTGTGAGCTTTGGCTCTTTGTTTGTCTTTTTATATCATCCCAATTGCTTAAAACCTCTTCTGTACTGTTAACAGTAACATCTGAGAAAACATGAGGATGTCGAATTATAAGTTTTTTACAAATTCCGTCAGTTACATTATTAATGTCAAAGTCACTGTCTTCCTTTGAAATTTGAGCGTGAAATACTACTTGTAAAAGAACATCGCCTAACTCTTCTTCCAAAAGGACCTTATTTTCAGTGTCAATAGCTTCTAACACCTCATAAGTTTCTTCCAAAAAATCTTCTCTTATTGATTTGTGGTTCTGTTCTTTATCCCATGGACATCCCACTGGTGAACGAAGAATTTTCACAATTTCAACAAGGTCATCAAAAGTATAGTTTTCTTTAAATTCAAAATTTACTGACATATTTTTCCGTCCTTAAGCAATAGATACATTTTACCCTAAAAGTTTATATTTTTCAAGTATTTCCGCGATTTTTTCTCCTTTTGGGAGCATTAAAATATCATCTTTTACAATTGTTTTAGAAACCAGTATACAAACTGCATAAACAACCACTGCAATTATTATTGAAATGATACAAGCAAGTGTTTCACCGTTTAATCTGCTATCAGGAGAACCGAACACTACATAGGTGCTTATAAGCTTATATGCTCCCCACGCAGCACCGCCACAAAGTACGGATGAAACTAGTGGTTTTATTAAACCTTTGCTCCAATCAAGTTTAATTCCAGTTTCCTTTTTAAGAACCGCATAGTCATAAAAAATACAGAATAAATAGAAAAATCCTGTACCGAAAACTGCACCCTGAACATTTATCTCAGGTATACCAATTAATATATAGTTAAGGCCTATTTTGATTACGCAACCTAAAGCCAGAGCTTTTGCTGGAACATCTGCCCTGCCGATTGCCTGTAAAATATTAGTAAGAGGCGAAGAGAATGTTAAAATCGCCATCATAAGTCCATAAAGAGCTAAAACAGGAGCTGCAACTGCAATACCAGACTCATTTTCGCTACCTTTATAAAGAAGTGTCAAAATCGGTTCTGAAAGCACAAAGAAGCCCACACCCGCTGGAAGAGCAATCAACATTGTTGTTCTGAATACAGTGTTTACTGTGTCACCTACAAGCTTAAAATCCTTTTTTGCCATAGCAGATGATATAACGGGAATTGCACTTACACCTAAAGTCATCATAACTGTAGGAACAAGATTTTTAAAATCCAGAGTTGTATCATAAGCACCATAAAGGAATGTGTGAATGTTCTCTTTTACAATTCCACCAGATGTTATAGAATCACCATAAATACTCATTATTGTATCGTAACTATTTTCTACAACATAAGAAAGCCTGTTCTGAATCATTGCAGTATCAATAAAATTAGTAACATTTAATACTAATGAACTGATTGCTGTAGGAACAGCTATAGCAATAATATCTTTCATTGTTGATTTTTTACTTTGAGCTAATGGTGAATTAACGAGCATCTCGTTAGTAATACCATCACTTTTTTTCTTAAAGTGATGCTTTATAATAACATATACTGTCCCCATTACTGTACCTAAGGTAACCCCAAGAATTGCCGCTGCTGCAGCTAAAGCATATATAATTGCACCATCCGCCTCAGTTTTAACCTCAAAGCCAAATACAGCGCCAGTAGCCTCTACCTGCTTCACAGCATAACCAAGCACAATATAAGAAAGTGAAAGTCCAAAAATAAGCTTACCTAAAGACTCAAGCACCTGAGAAATCGCAGTAGGGTACATATTATTAAGACCCTCGTAATAGCCACGATAGGTACTCATAATACAGCAAAAAAGAACACAAGGTGCAATGCAATAAATGCTATAAACAGATAATGGTGAATTAACCACTGACACAGAGTAATAGTTTGCAAGTAACATAAGAAGCCCTGTACCAATAACACCAAGACCTAAAAACAAAGGAAATGTTACTTTGAAAACTTGTTTTACATCACGATATCTGCCGAGTGCAACATTTTTTGAAACTATTGCAGAAACTGCAACAGGAAGACCCGCCATAGATATTGCATAAACAGGTGTATAAATATTATATGCAGATGCAAAATAACCTCTACCTAAAGAACCTATAATACCAGTAAGAGGAATTTTATAAATTGCACCTATTACCTTTACGAGTGCTGTCGCTACAACTAAAATCACGGCACCGTTAAGCACATTTTGCTTTTTCATAGCCTTTTCATTAGCCAATTATTTCACCGCCTTAAAACTTAACAAACTCTCTTAACAATGAGTTTTCAGGAATATATTTTTTATCAATACTCGGAAAGCGTTCAAGATTTCTTATAAGTCTTTGCGATTCTTTATAAAACGCAGAATCTTTTTCCACTTCACTCAAAAGCTTAACTGCAGTGTCTTTTAAAACACATGTTTCATAAAGATGTATTGTGTTTATTTTAACATCTGCATTATGTCTGTAAGGGAAAAGATATGTATCTTCACCATAACGAACTGTTACCCACATTTCAAGAGTTTTCTCAACAGAATTGCCTCTGAAATTGTAATCTCTAACAAGTCGACGGATAAATCTCATATTTCTTTTATTAAGAACAATCTCTTTACCATTATCATAAATTCTTGAAGAAACATTTATGTAAATTTTATAAAGCCTGTTGCTTGGCAAATCCTTTGTTATTATAGGATTAAGAGCGTGAAGTCCCTCAACAATAATAACCTCTCTGTCATTTATTTTTATATGATTAAACTCTTTCTTCCTTTTGCCTGTCAAAAAGTCAAACTCTGGAATATCTGCTTCACCTGTTTCCAATATTTGCTCCATTACCTTATAAAAGAACGGAATATCTAAAGCGTGAACAGTTTCAAAATCAGGTGTACCATCAGGGAAGCGTGGTGCATCGCAATTATCTAAATAAAAATCGTCAAGTGAAATAGCATAACTGTTAACGCCATTCTTCTTTAATGCTTCTCTAATTTTTTTGGCTGTTGTAGTTTTACCAGCAGAGCTGGGCCCTGCAAGCATAATAATTTCTATCTTTTCATTTTCTGCTACAGTTTTTGCTATATTCTCAATAATCCTGTTATATCTGCCCTCACAATTTTCTACAAAGGTACCAGGATTTTTCGCCTTTTCCTGAACATAGCTAAGATTATTATTTATATTGGACATAGTTTAGCCCTCCCTTTTAATAGGATATTCCTTAAAAAATGTATTTATTCTGTCTTTTCTCTCAACAAGCTCATTAAAACGAGAGATATATTCAAATGGAAATTTAAAGTTGAAAACCCTTTCAATCTGTCTGCCACAAGGTTCTTTTAACTTTGTAACACTACCAGCACCGACTGATAAAACAGTCTGGCACTCTCCCATCATATAGACATTATAATAGCATTCTTTATTTTCTTTACACCAACCGACATTTTCCAAATTACCTAAGGATTTACTTTGTCGGTACATATAATATGGTTTATAGCCATTTTCAAATAACCGCAAATTTGCATACTCTACCATATCACTTGTAATAGTAGCATCCAATGCATCCTTTTCATCCTCAGTCACAATTGTAGATGACCTTTTTAAGGATAATGTATGAACCGTTATGTTTTCGGGATTTAAAGAAATAGCCTTTTCTACGCTTCTTTTAAAGCCATCAACAGTGTCTGTAGGAAGTCCCGCAATTAAATCCATATTTATAACATCAAATCCGACTTCCCTTGCCAAGCTGTATTTCTCCACAGTTTCTTCTGCGGTATGTTGTCGTCCGATTTCTTTTAAAACAGAATTATTAAAGGTTTGCGGATTTATGCTTATTCTGTTTACATTATGCTTTTTAAGAATTTCAAGTTTTTCTTTTGTAATAGTGTCAGGTCTGCCTGCTTCTACTGTATATTCAATACATTCTGATAAATCAAACCGATTTTCAATTTCAGTTAAAATAACATCTAACTGCTCATAAGTTAATGTGGTAGGTGTACCACCACCCCAATAAACACTCTTTAAATAAAGATTATTTTTCTTTGCAATTTCTGCTGTAATTCTTAATTCTTCGCAGAGTTTTTCAACATATTGAGGAATCAACTCTCTTGCTTTTTCATTTGAAATAGAGTGAGAAACGAACGAGCAATAGCTACACCTTGTAGGGCAATATGGAATTGAAATATAAAGACTGAAAGAATTGCCATCAGCAGACTTTATAATTTTCTCTTCCATTTTAGCCACATTGAATGCCATCTCTGCTTTTTTAGGCTTCACAAGAAACTTATTTATAAAATGCTCCTTAGCATTTTCCTCGCCAACTTCTTCAATTACAGAAGCCATAAGCTTCGATGGTCTGACACCAGTTACAATTCCCCAATTCGGCTTGAAATTAAATTCTTTTATGAATTGTTCAAGCACCATTCCTGCTAAATATAGCTCTGCCTGAGTTTCATTTATATTAAAATATTCTTTTTTATCCTCATAAAAATTACCATTATAAGAAAGCTTTGCAACAAGCGTTATTTTCTCATTTTCTTCTTGCTTTTCGGTATAAAGATAATTTCCCGAAAGTTCTTCTTTTTCTTTTAAAACAAGAATTTTCTGAAAAGGCAAAAACAGCCTTACAACATTTTCAATTTCATAATGATAATTGTGTGATATACAAAATAATTTCATATTCTCTTTTTTCTTAAATATCTATTTCTTACACGTTCACTGCCTATTGTTGTAGAAATATTATGTCCTGTAAAAACCTCGTAATCATCTGAAAGAAACATAAGTTTTTCTACAGAATCAAGAAGCTCATTAAGATTGCCTCCCCAGAGGTCAGTTCTACCTACAGTTAATTTGAATAATGTGTCCCCTGAGAAAAGGAATTTTTCCTCGTCGCAGATATAACACACGCCACCCAAAGAGTGGCCAGGAGTTTCAAGCACTCTGAATTTCTTACTTCCTATTTCTAATTGGTCGTTTTCTTTAACCAAGATATCTGGCTTAAAGCTTTCAAAGGAAGCACCAAAATAATCCGCAACATTTTTGTCAGAGTCTTCTGTTAAAATTGCATCTTGTTCACCAATTACTACCTCAGCTTCTGGGTACAATTCTTTAAGTCTTTTTACACCTGCTATATGGTCAAAGTGACCGTGTGTGCAGAGAATATATTTTAATTCTTCAATGCCTGCAGTTTTAATCTCTTGCAAAAATAAATCATTGAAGCCACCAACATCTACAACTGCACCGACCTTTGTTTCCTCATCACATATTATATAACAATTCGCTTCGACATCGCCTAAAGGCAATCTTTTAATATACATAAATTAAATTATCCTAACCATAAATCTGTATCATAAGTAATTGTAACGGGACCATCATTTATAAGGCTTACCTTCATATCTGCCCCAAAAACACCCTTTTTGACAACCTTAACGCCATTCTTTAAAAGCTCGTTGCAGAAATACTCGTAAAGCTCATTTGCCTTTTCTGGCTCTTCGCTGTTTATAAAAGATGGCCTGTTGCCTTTTTTACAATCTGCACAAAGAGTAAACTGTGAAATTGAAAGAATTTCACCCTCAACATCATTTACCGACAAATTCATTTTTCCGTTTTCGTCTTCAAAAACTCTTAAAGCTGCAGTTTTTCTCGCAAGAAGCTCTGCTTCCTTTTCTGTATCACCTTTCATAACACCTAAAAGGAGCATATAACCTTTTTCAATAGAAGAAATTAATTCCCCATCTACTGTAACACTTGCCTCTTTCACTCGTTGAATTACTGCTTTCATCAGTTAGTTCTCCTTGTAATATCTATAACACCCTGAACATTTTTAAGTCGTGACATAAGAACATTTAAAGAATCTGTACTTCTTACTGTAACTGTAATAAATACAGTACCTCTGCCACCCTTTTCGCCACGGGTATTAACTGCGTTTATCATAATACGCATTTCAGCTAATACATTTGCAATATCCGCCATAATAAATGCTGACGGTTCACATAAAACTGCAATAGTAGCCTTGAATTCTTTAGTTTCTGTACCTGCACTCCATGAAGCGTCAACCCATCTGTACGGTTCTGGAGAATTTTCTATAACATCTGGCACATTAGGGCAATCACGCTTATGGATTGAAACACCATGACCTCTTGTAATAAACCCAATTATTTCGTCCCCTGGAATAGGTGCACAGCAACGCGAAAGCTTTATGAGACAATTATCAATTCCCTCAACAATAACGCCCTCACCTTTTGCACGTTTCGCAGGCTTATTTTCTTCTACAACCTTAATTTGTTCAGGCTGTTTTTGTGACGCAAGACGATGGTATTCTTCTCTTATATAAGGCAAAAGCCTTGAAATCGGAATACCTCCATAACCAATTGCCGCAAAGAAATCCTCTTCAGTATTACAATGTTGTCTTTCTTTAAGCTTTGTAATAATTAAAGCAATTTCATCATCTGTAAAGTGGAGCTTATTCCTTCTGATTTCCCTTTCTAATTGTAACTTACCTTCAGCAATGTTCTCTTCTCTGCGTTCTTTCTTGAACCACGCACGAATTTTGGTTTTAGCTCCACTTGTTTTAACAATAGAAAGCCAATCACGGCTAGGACCTTTACCTGGCTGTGAAGAAGTGAGAACCTCAACAATTTCGCCTGTTTTAACCTGATAATCTATAGGAACAATTTTACCATTAACCTTGGCACCTACCATTTTAGCACCAATTGCTGAGTGAATTGCATAAGCAAAGTCAATAACTGTAGCACCCAACGGAAGATTTATAACATCACCCTTTGGCGTGAACACAAAAACCTCCTCAGGAACTAAATCACTCTTGATTGTTCTGACAATATCTTTAACATCATCAGCTTCCTTTTGTGCTTCAAGAAGCTGACGAATCCACGAAAGTCTTTCTTCAAATTTAGCAGTTCCGTTAAGACCTAATTTATATTTCCAGTGAGCCGCAATACCATATTCTGCTGTCTTATGCATATCCCAAGTTCTTATCTGAACCTCAAAAGGAATAGCCGCTTTACCTATAACTGTGGTATGAAGCGATTGATACATATTAGGCTTCGGGGTAGAAATATAATCTTTAAATCTACCAGGAATCGGAGTAAACATATCGTGAATAATACCAAGACAGTCATAGCACTGAATTGTGTTATCTACAATAATCCTTACTGTATATACATCATAAATTTCGTTAAACTCTTTATTTTGCATATACATTTTTCTGTATATGCCGTGAACGCTTTTGATTCTACCCTCAATAGTAACATCGGGCACCACCTCAGCGATTCTGTCGTGAATTTGCTTTTTGATTGTTTCAAGAAATTCTTTATATGACCTACCCTGACTCGAAAGGTTATCTTCAATCTCTTTATATCCAATCGGGTCTAAATAGCTGATAGCTCTGTCCTCAAGCTCCTCTTTCATTGCTCTGATACCTAAACGGTGAGCGATAGGAGCATAAATCTCAAGAGTTTCCAAAGCCTTGTCACGACGCTTCTGAGGTGCAACAAAGTTTAATGTTCTTATATTATGAAGTCTGTCAGCAAGCTTAACGATTATAATTCTTATATCCTGCGACATAGCAAGAAGCATTTTCCTTACATTTTCAGCCTGTTGTTCTTCTTTATCCTTTATATCAAGAGGCACTTTACCAAGCTTTGTAAGACCATCTACTAGATGAGTAATTTCTTCACCAAAAAGCTCGTCTACCTCTTCTAAAGTTAAATCAGTATCTTCAACTGTATCGTGTAATAAAGCCGCAACTACGGATGCACAATCCATACCGTAATCAAGAACAATTTTTGCAACGGATACAGGGTGGATTATATAAGGCTCTCCTGAGGAACGCTTTTGCTCCTTGTGCTTTTCGTTAGCAACCTCAAAGGCTTTATCTAACACTTTAATCTCATCTTCATTAAATTGTGAACTAGCCTGTTCTCTTAAATCTTCATACATAATTTTTACTGATGTATTGTCATCCACGCCTGTTTCCTCCTTTCATAATGTATGTTTTTATAATTATAATAAGCTTTTATATAATTCTGACTCTTCAAGTACTACCTTTTTTGACTCTGTAGGTAATGAATATTTACCATTTTCGTAATTTATAACATCTAATTCAACAAGCATATCAAGTGCTACCTTTAATTTTGCTATTTCCTCCTCTTTTAAACCTAAACGATGGCAAAGTATTTCTTCACCAGAGGAGAAATTATTGTTAGCTCTTAAAAATTTATAAACTGGTCCGCAAAAATCCCTGTCAGGTAAAAGAGTCTTTTTTTGTTCAGGGGTTAATACATCCCCGCGTCTGAATGCTTCATAAAGTGCAAGACCATTTTGAATTTCATCATCATTTATAGCACTTAATTTTATTTCTTTAACCTGTATGCTTACCTTAACCTCACCCATATATTCATTTTGTGTAAGTCTTACTGCTAAATCAACAACATCTGAAACAGTAAACGGAAAAGCCTCAGGTGCAACTGAAAACAACATAACAGGTAAATTAACACCATTTCTGTTTACAGTAAGTCTTATATGCTTATTGCTGCCAACTGGTTGAATTCCTGTAATCGTCATATTAAAAAGTCCAAAAAGCGGTTGTGGATTTTCTGCTCCAAATGGCTCCAGAACATTTATTACAGAAAGCATATCAAGAGAAATAGAGGCAGGATTTAGTTTGCAATCCAATTTAAGAACTGGTAACGCAGCTTCAGTTTTTTCCGCGTATTCATTTATCTTTTTTCTGAATTCCTCTATTTTACTTGTTTCTACTGTCAAACCTGCAGCTAATTTATGCCCACCATATTGCACTAAAATATCCTTACAAAAGACCAGTGCATCATAAAGCGAAAAACCATCAACACTTCTGCCACTGCCTTTTGAAACATCGCCTGTTTTTGAAATAACAAGACAAGGCTTGCCATATTTTTCACAAAGACGAGAAGCTACAATACCAATAACACCCTGATGCCAAGCTTCGCCATCAACTACTATTACTCTGGCAAATTTTATTTCAGGATGGCTTTCAATATATTTTTCAGCAGCTTCTGTAATTCCACCCTCGGTTGCCTGTCTTTCAGCATTTGCACTGCTTATTTCCGAAGCTAAAAATCTTGCTTCTTCTTGTGTTTCTGTTAGCAAAAGTTTAATTGCTCTGTCAGCAGAGCCCATTCGCCCAGCAGCATTTATTCTTGGAGCAATTCTAAAAGCTGCATTCATAGATGTCATATTTTTAGTAGCACCCGACTCATCAATTAAAGCCTTCAAGCCTTTTCTCAATGTTCCGTTTATAAGTGCTTCATTTAATACGGCAAGACCGGCTCTTACTAATATACGATTTTCGCCCTTTAATGCAACAATATCTGCAATAGTACCTATAGCTAAAATATCACCATATTCTTCCAGTAAATCATAAGCATCACAATCAGCTAAAGCTGAAACCAATTTAAAAGCCACACCAACGCCAGCCCATTCACGAAAATCCAATTCGCAATCTTTTCTGTGAGGGTCAACTACTGCCACAGCATCTGGCAACACCTCACCCACTTGGTGATGGTCAGTTACAACTACATCTATAGAAAGCTCTTTTGCTTTTTCTATTTCCTCTATAGCAGAAATACCATTATCAACAGTAATAATTAATGATGTTCCGCGTTCTTTCAAACATTCTATAGCAGAAACACTCATACCATAGCCCTCACCAGCACGATCAGGTATGTAATAATCCACATTAGCACCATTCTTTGAAAGGTATGAGTAAAGTAATGCCGTTGATGTAACACCGTCAGCATCATAGTCACCGAATATTGTGATTTTTTCATTAGAGTCTATAGCAGACTTAATTCTCTCGCAAGCCTTATCCATATCAGGCAAAGTGAAAGGGTCAGAAATATCGGTATCATATAAAAAACTTTCAACTAAAAATTCATCTGTAAAGCCACGCGCAACCAAAAGATATGCAGCAAACGGGTCAACGCCACAGTTCTCGGCAATCTCCGCTGCTAAGTCTTTGTCACACTCACTTACAATCCATTTCTTTCGTTTCAAAAAACATCACCCGATTTTATATTACATTATATTATAACACTTTTATATGGTAAATGTAAAGTATTAAATTAGTTGCTAGTATGCTCGTGTGGCTAGTACAACAAAAAAATTCTATCATTTTCAGTTCATAAACTAAAAATAATAGAATTTTTCTTTTTAACAATAACTACTAGCTATTAGCTAATCTCCGGGTAATTGAACTCGGTAGTATAAGTTCCGCTTACGAACTCATATTCTTCGTTATCCAGATAAAGTGTAGCGTAACTGCCGTCTGGAATTGTAAAGGAGAATTCACAAAGATTGCCTTCACCTTTATATTCCCAAGAAGAAATTATTTCACCGTTAGGTGTTAAAATCCTTGCTTTTGCATAACCTAATTCTTTATTTGGGATTGGTTCAAATATAATGTGTTTGTAACCCGGTTCGTTTTCGTCAGGACGAATACCTGCAACTGTACTATAAAGCCAGTCACCAACTGCACCAAAAGCATAGTGATTGAATGAATTCATTTCAGGTGTTGCAAAACTTCTGTCTTCTTTCATACCGTCCCAACGCTCCCACATTGTTGTAGCACCCATTTTTACTGAATAAAGCCATGATGGGAATGTGTCTTTAAGTAAAAGTTTATATGCTAAATCCACTCTACCTATATCTTGTAAAACATGAAGAAGATAAGGTGTACCGACAAAACCGGTCTTTAAGTGACCACACTCTTCAATGAGTTTAATTAACTTTTCTGCTTCACGCTCTCTGTTATCTGTAAGATTGAGATAAAGTGCTAAAACATTTGCAGTCTGTGTTTCATGTTCTTCTTTGCCGGTATTAAGGTAATTCTTTCTGTATTGTTCAACAATTGCAGGGTACATTTCTTCATAATAAGAAACGTCCTTGCCTACCACTTTACCCATTTTGATTACAAGGCTTGTAGAATACGCATACATAGCAGTAGCAATTAGGCTTTTATCAGTAAATCCGCCCGCCGCTTCGTAGCCCGCATCAAGTGAAAGCCAGTCGCCGAAGTGACCACCTTTATCCCAACGACCTTTTTCAGAACATTCTGTTTCAATGAATTTAAGCCAATTTATCATTGACTCCCATTGTTCTTCAATAATTCTTGTATCATTATATGCTAAATACATCTGGTAAGGCACTATAACCGCGGCATCACCCCAGGCAGCAGAGCCACCACCCTGCCATCCGGCAGGTACAACGTTACCAACCGCACCATTTTCTTCCTGGTCAGCGGCAAGGTCATGAAGCCATTTTCTGAAGAATTTTCTTGTATCATAGTTGTAAATTGCAGTTCTTGCAAAAACTTGTGCGTCACCCGTCCAACCCATTCTTTCATCACGTTGTGGGCAGTCTGTAGGAATATCAAGGAAATTGCCCCTTTGTCCCCACACAATATTTTCATATAACTGCTGAATATCCTCGTGACCACAAGCAAAGAAACCTGTGCGCTTCATATCTGAAAATACTACAATTGCACTGAAGTTCTCCAATTTAATTTCATCATCATTAAAGCCGATAAGCTTGATATATCTGAAGCCCTGGAATGAGAAGTGTGGTTTATAAGTCTGTTCTACACCATTTGATGTTACTTCAATTTCACACTTCGCACTTCTTAAGTTTTCTGTATAGAAGTTGCCGTCTTTATCTAAAAATTCTGCATGCTGTAATTTATAAGTATTACCTTTTCTTGCAGGCACTACCCACTCAACATAACCAGTAACCTCTTGCTTAAAGTCAATTACCTTTTCGCCAGTTGGTGTCGTGATAAGCTCAACTGCATCAAGACGAGCCATTTCACGGGTTTCTTCGCCTTCCATAGCAATAAGAATTTTCTTATCGAGTGGCACTTCTTTCACGGTAAATTTATCTTCACATTCTACTGTGAAATCAACCTTTTCACCATCGTAAATATCTGAAAAGAGAATATTACTCTTCATACATTCCCATGATTTATCAGTTGTTATAACTTCAACAGTATCGTCTTCATATTCAACAGTAAGTGCAGCAATTACTGCAATTTCGTCTGATTTTAAGAATGGTAATTCTTCGTCAGGTCTTTTGTGACGGCGACGACCTACACCAACAGCAATATCTATAGTGTTACATTCTTCTAAATATTTAGTAACATTGTAATTCTGATATTGTAAACGTGTTCTATAACTAGTCCAGCCTGGTGCAAAAATAAACTTACCGATTCTCTGATTATTTATATGTACTTCATAAAAACCTAAAGCACTTACAGAAAGAGTAGCCTTTCTTACTATTTTATCTGCCCAGTAAATTTTTCTAAATACAGGGCAAACTGTGCCTAAATCTTCATATTGTCTAATAAATTCTGCTTTAAAAATATTACTCATAATATAACTCCTTTGTTGACAACACAACTTTATGAATATATAATTATCTTATTATATTTTAAGAAAAAACACAATAGCAATGGAGCAATTTATGAAAAATCTTTCAGATATAAACGTTATTCGTTCCGTAATG
>JAEIGA010012193.1_pt1 | contig 13043 bp, 13 predicted proteins | sample 9270691 | NCBI WGS metagenome assembly JAEIGA01 (sample SAMN17057246, study PRJNA624740) | gut metagenome | biome: biome; isolation source: fecal sample | host: Bos grunniens | place: China: Xizang | collected 2019 | reverse complement strand
ATACATTACAATCAAATATTACTAGTTATTGGGAATATTTAAGTGCAAATAAGGCAAAAATTAAGTCAGTTAAAGCTCAAATAAAAGCATATCAAGTAGCTTTAGATGGTGTTCGTGAAGAAGAAGCTTTGGGTAACAGAACGGTGTTGGATGTGTTAAACCAATATCAATATTTGTTAAACTCAGAAGTTGAAGAAGTTACAACAAGACACGAATACTATGTATCAGGCTTGGGTTTGTTGCAATCAATGGGTAAACTTACAGCAAAAGATTTAAAATTAAATGTTGATTTATATGATGCAGATGCTAAATATAAAGAAACAAAAGATAAATGGTTGTCTATTGATATTGATGAATAACTGAGGATAAAATGATAGAAGAAAAAGATAATATAGATGAAGCAACAGAAGAAATTCGTCAAAGTGTTTTAGAAGCAAAGAGTGGTAAACACTGTATAAAAGACTTTAGCGGAGATATATTCGAATTAACTGCAGAGATGCTAGTTGGTGAATATAAATATTATCATGAGCAAAAGAAAGAGCTTGCAGGTATTGCTGAGTGTATATTGCGAAAATATTCAAAATTACTATCTTTATCAAAATAAAAAAAGAGGCGATTATTTCGCCTCTTTTTAACATACTTTTGCAATAGTTAATGCATCTACAGATTTAGCTCCAGCTTTCTTTAACTCTTTTGCGCATTCTCTTAGAGTTGAGCCTGTTGTGTATACATCATCAATTAACAAAATACGCTTCCCTTTAATATTTTCAGGGAATTTAACTAAAAAAGCTTTTTTTATATTTGTAATTCGTTTCTTTCCAGAGCATTCAGATTGAGGTTGAGTACTTTTAATTTTTATAAAAGATTTATAGTCTGCTTTTATATTGGTCATCTTTGATATTTCTGCAGAAAGAATAGCTGATTGATTGTATTTTCTTTTGAATAAACGTAGGTGGTGTAGAGGTATTGGTATAATAAGATCAACACCAGCATCAAAAATATCTTTTCCAGCAAAAATCATCCAATTAGATAAAAGTTTTTTGTTTTCTATATGGTCAAAAAACTTAAAATCAAGAATTAATTTTTTTGAAAAGTCGTCATAAATAACAGCAGAACGACAATAGCGTAAATTATCTTTTTTAGTTAGACAATTAGCACAATAAAGATCTCCGATAGATTTATCTAGAAGAGGAGTTCCGCAATGAATACAGTAAGGATGGGTTATAAAGGTTATTTTATCAAAACAATCAGCACAAAGACTATCATCATTATTTGTGATTTTGCCACAATGAAGACACCTTGGTGGTAATATAGCATTAACTAGTATGGATAACCATTTATTCATAGTTTTAATAATTCTTCTTTTAACTGAGATGTACTATCAACAACAATAATACCAGATTCTCTTAAAAACTCTTTCTTCTCACTAACAGAAGTTATTCCGCTGCATATTACTTCAGAAGCTAGGCCGTCTTCAGTGGAAAGTGATGCCGCATCTTCAACAATAAGCGCTATTATTGGTTTTTTCTTTTTTAGATTTTTATAAAATTTAGAAGCTTCAAGCTCGTAATTTCCTCTAAGACCACCAAGCAAAACAATTGCCTTTGTCTTCTTATCTTCATTAAATTTTTCTATTAACTTATTAAAGCCTGAACCAATAACAAAATCATCACCCAAGCCAATGATGGTAGATTCTCCCATACCAATACTATTGATTTCATGTATTGCTTCATATGTAAGTGTTGATGATCTTGATATAATTCCTATATTGCCAGAATTTTGTATATCGTCAGGGAAAATACCCAAATAAGCCTGTTTGGGTGTCATAATTCCAGGGGTGTTTGGGCCTATAAGTAATGTTTTTGAGTTTTCTAAAGCTTCTCTTACAATAAGCATATCGCTTACAGGTATTCCAGAAGTAATAATAACAACTGTTTCAATTTCAGCTTCAATAGCTTCTAAAATAGCATTTTTTGCAAAATTTGCAGGTACAAAAATTAGAGATGCATTGGCGCTAGTTTTCTTTTTTGCTTCTTTTACAGTAGAAAATAAAGGGATACCTAGGTGAGATGATTCTTTTTTATTAGGGACAACCCCTGCAACAATATTTGTACCATATTTTATTGCACGCTGAATATGAAAAGAAGCTTGGGTACCTGTAAGGCCTTGAACAATTACTTTTGTTTTTTTATCAACTAAAATAGACATTACAAATCCTCCTCAATAGCATCTTTTAGTGCAAGTAATCCTTCTTTAGTATTGTTTGCAAGATGCACTGCTAATCCAGATTTTTGTAAAATATTTGTAGCATCTTCTTTGTTTGTACCTTCAAATCTAGCGACAAGAGGTATATTTAAGCCCAAATCATTTGCTACAGTAATAATGCCATCAGCGATTAAGTTGCAGCGCAAGAAACCTCCTAATATGTTAATAAATATGCCATCAACACGAGGATTGGTCATTATTAGTTTTATGCTGGCGGCAATCTTATCTCTATCAACACCGCCCTTTAAGTTCAAAAAACAAGCTGTATTCAAGCCTACCTTTTGAGCTTCATTTATGATGTTTAAAGCAAAACCATCACCATTTGAAATAATGCCAATGCCACTTTCCAATTCTCTATATTGAAAGCCAAATTTAGCAGCTTTTAACTCACGCTCTTCAATTTCTGTTTCATCAGAAAGTTTTAGAATTTCTTTGTGTCTATACAAAGCATTATTATCAAAGATTATTTTAGCATCAAGAGCCCAAATATCGCCATTTTTATCAATACCAATAGGATCTATTTCTAGCATGGTTACATCATAGCTATAAAATAATTTTAGCATTTTATTGATGAAACTTTTAAGCTTTCTTCCATCAATGTTAGATTCCATAAAATCTTTTATTTCTTTTAGCTGTTCTGAAGTAATTTCTTTCTGTAATCCTAAATTAACTTTCAAAACATTTTGAGGATAAGATGATACAATATCAACAATTGTATCGTCGCTTTTATTTGCAACAGGGGCAACTAAAAGAACTGTTGAAGCAGACGCCCAATCAACAACAAGTCCAATATAAAACTTTTCTGGTGTTTTAATATATTCTTCTATATAAATTCTGCTAACAAGACGACCTTTTTTGCCAGTTTGATTTGTTATTAATAGATTCTCTAGCATTTCATCAGCATTTGCAAAAACATCATCTATAGTTTTAGATAATCTAATACCACCCTTTTTACCAGCTCTTTTATCATGGAATTTACCTAAATCACGAGAGCCAGACTGAATTTGGGCTTTAACCACCCATGGACCAGTATCAGAAATTTGTAATGCAGAGTTTTGTGCCTCTAACGGAGTATAAGCAATCAAACCCATGGGCACATTAATTCCAAACTTCTTAAAGATTTTTTTTGCTTGATACTCGTGAATATTCATAGTTCTTTCCTATAAAGACACCTGCTTTGCATAGTGTTTTATTTTATCAACCATAGAAAGCATTCCACTTCTTCTATTTGATGTAATATGCTCTCTTAAACCTAGTTTATCAAAAATTTTTTCAACATCAATAGTTAATATTTCTTGTGCAGTTTTATCTTTGAATATTTCTAAAACAACAGCAATTATTCCTCGAACAATAATTGCATCACTATCACCAATAAAGCTTACAGTATTATTGTTAAATGAAGGTATAATCCAAACCTGGGATTGACAACCAGGAACTTTCCATTCTTCTTTTTTTTGTTCTTCTGTAAATCGTGGAAGAGTATTCCCAAGTTCAATTAAGTATTTGTACTTATCTTCCCAGTTTTCTAAAAATGAAAAATCATCAATTAAATCATCAATACTCATGATATTTTTCCTAATAATTAGTTATAACATTTCAAGTATCATTCTAGCATCATCACTTAGCCTATCAATTGTCCAAGCTGGTTCCCATACAATTTCAACTTCAACCTTGCCCACACCAGAAATACTAGCAACAGCATCAGCAACTTGTTGAGGTAAAATTCCTGCAACAGGACAACCTGGAGCAGTTAATGACATATCGATATGAATATCGCCATTTTTTTCTTGATTTATCTTATAAATAAGCCCTAAATCGTATATATTTATTGGTATTTCGGGATCGTACACAGTCTTAATCGCTTCTACAACATCAAACATTTTTGCAATATCAGATGTATCGGCTAGCTCGTTACCAGCATAAGCCTTATATATAGGCAGTTCCTCGTCATTAAGCATAGTAGTTTCTGTATCGTCGTAATCTATTATAATATTGTTATCAACCATTGTTATTCTTCTAACTAAAAAGTTTTTTAGCTTTATATATTGATTTAATTAATATATCAATATCTTCTTTTGTTGAATATATACCAAGAGATGCTCTTGATAAAGAGTTGTGTCCCAAAGATTTAACTAAAGGTTCAGCGCAAAAATGTCCTGTTCTGATAGCAATGCCTTCCTGAGCTAAAACAAATGCTAAATCTTGAGGATGGATTTTATCTATAGAGAAAGAAAATACCCCACCTTTTTCTGAACCAGAGCCATATATTTTAAGTCCATCAATGCTCGATAGCTGTTCTGTTGTGTAGGTGGTTAATTTTTTTTCAGCCTCAACAATATCATCAAAATTAAATTGCTCTAAATAATTTATGGCGCAACCTAGGCCAATTGCTTGCACTATAGCCGGTGTTCCTGCTTCAAATTTAGCAGGAGGAAGAGCAAAGCTCGTATCATCATAAGATACAGTTGTTATCATATCTCCGCCATATTGATATGGAGGAATATCCAATAATAAATCGTATTTGGCATATAAAACACCAATACCTGTTGGGCCATATAGTTTGTGACCTGAAAAAACTAAAAAGTCACAATCGAAAGTCTGTACATCAATTTTTTTATGTACAGCATATTGGCACGCATCAACTAATACTAATGCATCATACTTATGAGCTTCTTTGCAAATAATATCGATAGGGAAAATAGTTCCTAAAACATTAGACATTGCGGTTGTTGCAACAATCTTAGTTTTTTCTGAAAGTTTTTGGGTGAAATTTTCTAAAACGAAGTTTCCATTATTATCTAAATCAAAATAAATTAAATTAGCACCTGTTTTTTTTGCAATTTGTTGCCAAGTAACAAGATTGGCATGATGTTCTGCTCTAGATAAAAGAATTTCGTCTCCTTCATTGATGTTATTTATTCCCCATGACGAAGCTATAATATTTATACCTTCTGTTGCATTTCTTGTGAAAATGATTTCTTGTTCTTTTTTTGCATTTATAAAATTAGCGATACATTTTCTAGATAGTTCATATTTTTCTGTAATATGCTCTGATAAATAATAACTTCCTCTATGAACATTTGCATATTCTTCTAGATAAACTTTTTGCATACAATCAATTACAGCTTTGGGCTTTTGCGCAGAAGCTGCTGTGTCTAAAAATGTATTGCGTTTTCCTCTAATTAAAGTGCTTAAAATAGGAAAATCTTCTCTTATTTTATTTGTATCAAACATTTATTTACCTCAAAAAATCAGAGATAAGATAAATCCTATCTCTGATTTTTTCAATACTAAATATTATATTTATAAAATTAAGCAACAATCATTGCTGTTAATTCAGCTTCACAAGCAATTTGATCATCAACCATTGCGGTAGCTTTAAATACAAATATATTGCGACGAGACTTAATTTTTTCTACATGCATTCTAAGTTGATCGCCAGGTTTTACTTGTCTTCTAAACTTAACACCATCAACAGCCATAAATAATACTTGTTTAGTTGTTGAAGCATAATTCTCATCTTGAGCAATAACAACAGCTCCAGCTGTTTGAGCCATAGCTTCAATTTGTAAAACCCCAGGCATTACAGGATTGTTAGGGAAATGTCCTTGGAAGAATTCTTCGTTCATAGTAACGTTTTTAATACCTATCCCTTTTTCACCAGGAACTTCAACCTCTAAACGATCTATCAATAGAAATGGATATCTATGAGGTAATATTTTCAAAATTTCTTCAATATTATATACTTTTACGTTTTCTGACATTTATTATCTCCTACAATTACTTCTTACTATTTTTTTGTAAAAATGCGACCTGACGCATGAAATCCTTAAAAGGAACAGTTGGTGTGCCCATTACAATAGAGCCTGGTTCGATATCTCTCATAACACCAGATTGAGCACCAACTTGAACACCGCTACCAATAGTTAAATGATCTGCAAAACCTGTTTGGCCTCCACATACTACATAGTCACCAAATTTACAGCTACCAGCAATACCTGTTTGTGCTACTAAAATGCAGCCTTTACCAATAACAACATTATGAGCTACTTGAACTAAATTATCAATACGAGTTCCATCACCAATAATTGTATCATCAAGAGCACCTCTGTCTATACAAGAGTTTGCGCCAACTTCAACATCATTACCAATGATAACGCGGCCAATTTGAGCTATTCTCTTATGTCTGCCGTTTATAACAGAGAAACCAAAGCCATCATGTCCAATTCTAGCTCCAGTATAAATATAACAATCATTGCCCATTAAACAATATGCAATACATGCATTATTGGCAATACGACAATTGTTGCCAATTTTGCAACCATGAGAAATTACAACATTGTGTTCAATAATGCAGTTATCACCGATTACTACATCATCTTCAATAACAGTGTTGTGACCAATATAGCAGTTTTTACCAATAGTTGCTGTTTTTGCAATTTGTGCTGTTGATTCTATTTTAGCGCTAGGGAAAACCTCTTCGTAAAATTCATCTAACAAGGCAATGAAAGAGTTCTTTGGATTCTCTGCTATTAAGACAATTACTCCGTCAGGAATCAAATTTGCAAGCTCTTTTGTTGTAACACATGCTTTGGCTTTAATTTCAGCCGCTTTAGCTTTGTTTTTTTTATCATAAAAGAAGCAAATATCATTACTAGAAGCAGTATCTAAAGAGCATACATTTTCGATTAAATCATTGTTGTGCCCTTCAGTAACAATTTCTGCACCAGTTATTTTTGCTATTTCTTCAATGGTTTTTGGTCCATTATTTTTATAAAAAACTTTATCAGCCATTTTTTTATCCCCTATTATAAGCTTGTACCGAAGTTCAAACGGAATACTTCTGTTTCATCATAGTCTTCTTTAACAATTGGGAAACCGAAATCAATATCAATTTTACCCATTGGAGAAGTCCATTCGAAACCAAAACCTACAGATACACGAGGAGATGATGAGTAATCAACATCAGCTGTATCAATATTATCAGGTTTACCTGTTGTACCAATATCAACAAATGTTCTACCTCTAATACCAAGCTCATCCAATCCTAATGGGAATGCAAGCTCAGCACCACCCCATAACATCCAATTTCCACCTAAAGCATCCTTAGTATTTTTATCTCTTGCACTAATACCACCTGTTTCAAATCCGCGCATAGAGTTTCCACCTAAGAAATATCTTTGAGATAATCTTACATCTTCATTACCATATCCTGTAACAAATCCACCATTAATGAAGAATTTGAATGTATAATGATCTTTAAGTGTATAGAATTTATATGCCTTAGCATCAAATTTTAAGTATTTGTCATCACCACCAAGACCAGATACGTCGTTACCAAATGATAAGTAATATCCTTCACGAGGTTTTATTATGCTATCACGTTTGTCGTAAACAAGTGTTTGACCAATAACAGAGTCAATTGCATCACCTTCTTCGCTTTGAATATACTTAGATGCGCTACTTACATTTTTAATCTTGTCTTGTTTTAATGTGTAACGAACATATTGTGTTAAATCATCAGTGTAATTCCAACCCAAACGGATTCGAGCACCCATTGTATCCATGTCATAGTTACTCTCATCTTGGTAATCTTCTGTTTGATAGAACAAATCTGTACCAGCGCTTAATCGTCTGTCTAAGAAGTAAGGCTCTGTAAAGCTGAAGCTATAATCTGTAGAACGTTGAGAAACACCAGCATTTAAGCTAACTTGTTGTCCTTTTCCTAAGAAGTTGTTTTCTGTAACACCAGCTCTAACTAATGCTCCGTTTACTGTAGAGTAGCCAATACCAACATTGAAATATCCTGTAGATTTTTCTTCAACTTCAACGTTAATATCCGCTTTATCGTAATCAACTCTTTCTGAATCTATATCAACTTTACTAAAGTAATTCAAACGTTCAATATTTCTTCTAGATTCTTTGATTTTAGCAACGTTAAACACATTGCCTTCTGCTAATCTAAATTCTCTACGAATTACTTCGTCTAGAGTTCTTGTGTTGCCAGTAATGTTAATTCTGTTAACAAAAACTTTTGCATTTTCTTTAATGTCAAAAACAACACTCAATTTACCAGTTTCTCTGTCTTTGTGAATATTTGGAACAACTTCAACAAAAACAAATCCTTTTCTGGAAAGCTCTTCTGTTAAAGCATTAACAGTTTTCTCTATTTCATCAGAATTAAACCAGTCGCCATTATTAAACGTTACATACTTATACCATTCTTTAGCATTGATATCTGAAACATTTGAGTTAATAGATATGTTGTTTACTGTATATCTTTTTCCTTCATCTATTGTGAATGTTAAAACAAATGATGTTTTATCTCTTGATAATTCAGCAATGGCAGAAATAACAGCAAAATCAGCATATCCATGACGATTGTAAAAACGTCTTAAAAGCTCTTGGTCATAGTTCATTTTCTCTTTATCAAAGCTTTCAGCGCTAGAGAATAATCTGTACCAACGACTTTCTTTGCTCATAATTTCATTTTGCAAATCTTTACCAGTATAATGTTTGTTACCAATAAAGTTGATAGTATCTATTTTTGCTTCAGGACCTTCTTCGATTTCAAAAATTAAATCAACACGATTATCTGGTTTTTTAATTATTTTAGGCTCTACAGATACACCATATCTACCAGCTCTTTTGTAAACGTCTAAAATACGTTGAACGTCTTGTTGAACTTTAGCCTTGCTAAACACTGAACGAGGAGCAGATTGAACTTCAGATTCTAAAATTTTATCATCTATTTTGTTGTTTCCATCAAAAGCTCTTGTTCCAATAACAGGATTCTCTACTACATTAATATTTAAAGTATCACCTTTGGTGTCAAAGCTAATGTCACTAAAAAGACCAGTATTATACAATCTTTTTAATGCTGCATTTAAATCTTCAGTTGATACAGCCTTGTTTGTATCAATGTTTGCATAAGAAAGAGCTGTCTCTTTTTCAACACGTTTGAGTCCGCTTATATTTATGTTGTTAATAGAAGTTTGTGCAAAAGCTTCTGAATACATAGCTAATGCTAACAACGAAATACCAGCTAATTTAACTTTCATTTTAAAATCCTTACAAGTTATTCAAACCATCTACTTATCAAGTGTTTAATGTCGTTCCATGTGGCAAAAACCATTAAAAACAAGATAAATCCAAGTCCTAGCTTAAATAGAAAATCTTTAAATTTTGTATTAAGCTCACGTCTTGATACTATCTCTAACAGATAAATTATAACATGTCCACCATCAAGTAAAGGGATTGGGAATAAGTTTATTAAACCTAGATTAATTGATAGTAAAGCCATAAATGATAGGAAGTCTAAAAAGCCTCTGCCTTTTGATATATCACCAGACATTTCTGCAATTCTAATAATACCTCCAACTTCTTCACTAGAGCGCTTTCCGGTAATCATCTGACCAACACCTCTAAGTGTCATTACAGTAATGTCATAGATTTCTTCAGCAGACTTGTTTATCGCTTTAAAGAAGTCGTAATTATCTTTTGTAACACCAAAGCGCTTTACTTCGCCTTGAATACCTATCATTTTTCTTTTAATAGGTTTTTCTGTTTCATCAAAAGCATAATCAATTTCAGCTAAAGGAAGGGTGAATTCCATTACTTTTCCCTCTCTGCTTACTTTTAGATATACGTTATCTATAGATAAGCTTACCTCTTGATGTATATCGTCCCATACTTCAACTTTTTTTCCGTTTATTTCAATAACAGTATCTTGAGGTAAGATGCCTGCTTTTTCTGCAGGACTATCTTTAAGAACGCCTGATACTATTGGTGGTATATCGTAACTACCAACAAAGAAAAATAACCCAAAGAAAACAAAAAAAGCAAAAAGATAATTAAAAAGAGGTCCTGCTACACAAATTGCTAATTTTTTTAAAGGGCTTTGAGTAACAAACAGTTGTTTTTGCTCTTCTTCAGAGTATTTGCTTAAGTCTACTTCTGATGTTGATGATGAAGCGTCAGCATCTCCTAAAAATTGACAATAACCACCTAAAGGAACAGCTGATAATTTCCATTCTGTACCTTGCTTATCAGTTTTACTTAATAGGGTTTTTCCAAATCCAATAGAAAAAGCGCTAACCTTAACTTTAAATAATCTAGCAACAATAAAGTGGCCAAACTCATGAACAAAAACTAAAACCCCTAAAAGTAAGAGAAAAGGCACAACATAATGAATAATATTAACCAACCATTCCATTTTTATTCCTCGCTATATTATTGATTAATTAAAAGAAACTAATGTGAAAAAATAATATACAGCAGGAGCTGCAAAAATTAATCCATCAATTCTATCAAAAACGCCACCATGTCCAGGTATTAAAGAGCTACTATCTTTTATACCTAAATATCTTTTGATTGCAGATTCTACTAAATCACCAATTTGAGCGATAATTGCGATGCAAATTGCTAATTGTGCAAACTTAAATTGCTCAGATAAAGGCATGGTTAAGTTGAAGATGTTTTTTGTTGCATACATGTAGATGAAGCTAACTGCGGCAGATAAAATTACACCGCCAATTAGTCCAGACCATGTCTTGTTGGGGCTAATTTTAGGAGCAAGTTTAGGGCCTTTAAGAGAAGATCCTACAACATATCCACCAATATCAACACTCCAAACCATAAGCATAAACCAAAGTGTCATTACAAAACTACCTTTTTCTCCAGGTATGCTTCCAAAGGTGTCAAATATGTAATACAACCAATATAAAGATCCAACACCTATAGATATGTATGGTACACCAAGGGTGAGAAGTCTTCTGTGTTTTTCGTTTTTAGCTTTTAAGAACAAGAAAAGTGTAACTGCGCCAATAACAGAGAATAGTGCGATTCTGTTAAAAACAAGAAGAGAACATCCTAATGCAAATGTATAGCAAATAGCATAGGTGTTTTGATTCTTGTTAGGAATCATTGTAGACCACTCCCAAGATAATAGTGCCCCTACAGCAAAAATTAATATATCTACATATGGGTGCCCAGAACGTAAAGCCCCAATAGCAATAGGAATCATCACCAATGACGTGAGTATTCTTTTTTGCAAAGAATTTAGATTAAATTTTACCATATCTTCTCTCCCTGTTATTGTATTTTTTAATAATTTCTGCTAATTCATCTTTGTTAAAATCTGGCCAAAGAGTATCTGTAAAAAACAATTCTGTATAAGCAATTTGCCATAAAAGGTAGTTGCTAATTCGTTGCTCACCGCTTGTTCTAATTAAAATATCCGGATCAGGGATATCTTTAGTATAAAGCAATGATGAAATTGTTTCTTGAGATATTTCCTCTTCAGATAAATCACCATTTTTTACAAGTCTAGAAATTTTTTTAACTGTAGATAAAATTTCTTGTCTTGAACCGTATGATAATGCAATACATAGAGTTAGGCTTTTATTGTTTTTAGACTTCTCTTCAACGTGCATAATTTTTTGTTGAATAGAGCTTGAAAGCATTTGTCTTTCGCCAATAAAAACAATCTTAACATCATTTTCCATTATTTCTTGGAATTCGTTATCAAGATATTCATTAAGCAGTTGCATCAAAGCTTGAACTTCATCTTCTGAACGTTGCCAATTTTCTGTAGAAAAGGCGTACAATGTTAAATACTTAACACCAGAGTCTTTCATTGCTCTGGTAATGTTAACTACATTTTCAGCTCCTTTTTTATGGCCATAGGTTCTAGGCATTCCTCTCTTTTTAGCCCAGCGACCATTTCCGTCCATAATAATTGCTATGTGATTACATATATTATCGGTACCCATTGTATTATACTTGTAAAATATCTTTTTCTTTCTGTTCTAATAAATCGTCAATTTTCTTAGTAGCATCATCTGTTAATTTTTGGATTTCGTTGCTATATCTCTTTTCATCATCTTCAGAAATTAAGTTATCTTTCTTGAGTTTCTTAACTTCGTCTAAAGCATCTCTGCGAATATTTCTAATTGCAACCTTGTTTTGTTCAGCATATTTGCCAGCAATTTTTACCAATTCTTTTCTTCTTTCTTCAGACAGAGGAGGAATAGGAATACGAATTAACTGACCATCAGAAACAGGGTTTAATCCTAAATCTGATTCTCTAAGAGCTTTTTCTACAGATTTTGCTAATCCTCTATCCCATACACTAACTGATAATGTGCGAGCATCTGGAACACTAATAGTTCCAATTTGAGATATTGGAGATAGGCTGCCATATGCTTCAACCATAATATTATCTAAAAGACTTGCGTGAGCTCTTCCCGCTCTTAAACCGCCAAAATCGTTTTTTAGGGTGTCTAAAGTTTTTTCCATACGTGTAGATGTATCTGATTTGATTTGATTAAAATCTGTCATGTTTCCTCACTTGATTATTGTAAATTTACCTTTGCCTTCTAAAACATTAGAAAGTGAATTTTTATTTGTTTGTTTGAATACAACTATTGGCAAATTATTTTCTTTTGCCATAGATATAGCTGTTAAATCCATAACCCTTAATTCTTTTTCTAAAACATCATCATAAGATATTTGTGAAAAATGTTTCGCATTAGGATTCTTTTTAGGGTCGCTATCGTAAACGCCATCAACTTGGGTTGCCTTAAACATGGCATCGCAACCAGCTTCAAGGGCTCTTAAAGTGGCACCTGTGTCTGTTGTAAAATATGGGTTGCCAGTTCCACCAGCAAAAATCACAACAGCTTTTCTCTTTAATAAATCCTGTAGTGCTCTGTATGAATATGTTTCTGCAACTTGAGGTATAGCTAGTCCTGATAATATCTCAGCATCAATGCCTT
>JAEIGA010012192.1_pt1 | contig 13043 bp, 8 predicted proteins | sample 9270691 | NCBI WGS metagenome assembly JAEIGA01 (sample SAMN17057246, study PRJNA624740) | gut metagenome | biome: biome; isolation source: fecal sample | host: Bos grunniens | place: China: Xizang | collected 2019 | reverse complement strand
TTGGAGAGTGGATGACAAGGTGTTAACCGTTTTTGTGAAATATTTTCGAGCGAACTGGAGTATGGGCTGCATTGAGCGTGAAGGAGTGCGACGGAACGCACTCCGAGTGTTGCGCCCGAAGAGTCCCCACTCTGAGGAGTAAGCGCGACACATAGAATGGCGTATCCCTACGGGGTCCCCGACCAATTTCGTGAATTGGTGGGGTGTTGAATTGCGGGTACGCAGCCGTATGGCTATAGGGTAGTGTCGTACAGGGTAGACACGACCGCCTAAGTGCAAGAACATGCTCTACCCAAGGCAGTGTCCGAAAGTACATTTTTTTCTGACACATGCAAATATTATTTGCACTTTTCAACATTATCTCACATTTTTTCCACATCGTACACTACATACTCCACTTCTGTTTCCCTCTCACCAAAAGCCTATAGTCCATAATAATTGCGGATTATCTACAAAAATCATATGCATTACTTGCGTATGTGCAAAAACTCTCAACTGCGCTCAACACTAAACTCTCTACTCTCGCTCTCCCCCCAATCTGCCCCATTTTGCTAAGTCTGATTTTACAAAATTAACCTTTTGCGTAAAAATAACACAAAACATTTGGTAGTTTCAAAAATTTGTTGTATCTTTGCGGCAGATTTACACAAAGCACCCATTAAATCTTTAAAACTTTTATAATTTTTAAACATTCCAGATATGACCAAACAAAAAGAAATAGTAGATTATCGCCTCACAGAAGATGGTTGGTTTGCATACGAGTACCAACGCCCAGCGTTGACAGCAGACTCTGTGATCTTCGGTTTTGACGGACAATACCTCAATGTGTTGCTCGTGAAACGCGGCATAGAGCCTTTCAAAGGCAAATGGGCATTACCTGGCGGCTTTCTTCGTATGAACGAGACCATCTCTCAATGTGCACAACGCGAGCTTACCGAGGAAACCAACTTCAAGGAAGTATATATGGAGCAGTTCGGCGTATTTTCGGATGTCAATCGTGATCCACGCGGACGCGTCATCACCACTGCCTTCTATGCGCTCACTCCTATACAGGAAGTTCGTGGAGCAGACGATGCCGCCGAGGCAGGATGGTTCAGATTAGATCGTATTCCTGCACTAGCCTTTGATCACGACCGCATACTCCGTGTCGCTTATAGACGCCTCAGAGAGGACTTACACTTCCGCCCAGTGGGATTCGAACTACTACCTGAAAAATTCACCATTCCACAACTCCAACGCCTGTACGAAGCAATCCTGGATGTACATTTTGATCGACGCAATTTTATGAAGAAAATGCTTGCCACGGGCATCCTAGAAGATACAGGCACCAAGGAGGCCAATACTGCTCACCGGGCTGCCACCTACTACCGCTTCAATCAAGAAGCATACCACCAGTTTAAGACTCGACGCAACTTCAATCTCGAGTTCTAACCGTTGCCATTAAACCCCTAACTACTAAACACCTAAACACCTAAACTCCTAAACTACAAGACTATGCCAATGCGACAATTCAAAAAAACCAAACGAGTCCTTACTCGCGAAGAGCAGATGACTATGCGCGAACAAGCACAAGCTGCTGCACAACGCAATCGCCAATCGATTCTAGAGAAGGAGCGTTTGGTAGCGGAGGGCAAGATGCGCAAAGAAGTCATCACCTCACCCGACGGCAAAACGATCCGTTTCCGCTACACCCCAATCCCATAACAACCGTTGCCATTAAACTCCTTAACTATTAAACTCTCAACTCTAAACAACCATTCATCACTATGAAAAAATTCATTCTTATCGCAATCCTCGCACTTGCTGCCCTCTTTCTTACCCGCGGTATCTATTATACCGTTTGCAATGCCACCTACGAGCCTCAAGACGGAGACATCATCTTCCACATGTCTAAGTCTAGCCAAAGTACTGCCATCCAGATCGGAACTCTCTCACGCTACTCTCATTGCGGTATCGTCGTCGTAGAGGACGGCCAAGCATATGTCATCGAAGCCGAGCGCGGTGTAGAGAAAACACCAATACGAAAATGGCTCCGCCGTGGTCAATTGCTTGATCACTATCGCGTAATGCGTCTCAAACAACCACAAGCACTAACCCTACACTATGAACTTGGCGGTAGATACGATAAAGATTTCCTACTCAACAATGGTAAGTATTATTGTTCAGAACTTGTATGGGAGCTATACAAACGCAACGGCATTACCCTCTGCGAAACTAGACCTATGCACACATACCATTTTCTCTACCTCCCATTAGTTCAAAAACAGATCGTCAGTCGCGGATTTGACCTCCAACAAGAAGTTGTGCCACCTGTTGACCTTGTCCATTCTCGACTACTCCGCACCGTCTCCTATGGCTACGGCAGCCCATTCTGGCTATAAGCTAGCCGATAACCATAGGCGCTTTGCTCCCTGAGACAATCCAATAACTATTAATCGATAACCCAAACCTTAACACAATGACAAAACAATCGAATTTTCGCATATCAGAAGCACACTGCGCGTGTGGTGTTGTACATTATGGCTATTTTGTTTGCCTTTTCGGCTATTATTATGTATAATGGTGGTGAGATGCTTATGGGCACGATATTCTTTGGTGCGATGGCTATATGTCTAATCATCAATCACAAGTTATTGTGAGAGTTCAGGAGTTCTCTCACCTTTCCGTTTTCACCTTTCCGTTTTCACCTTTCCGTTTTCACCTTTCACCTTTCACCTCCCCCTTCCTTTCCGCTACCCTTGCGCTACCTTTGCGCTAGCCCCATAGCCAATAACCAATAGCCAATAACCAATAGCCAATAGCGCTTTAGCGCCGTCCTATAACTGAAAAATCGCACAAACTGCGATTTTTCTTGCGTATTTCAAAAAAAAGCACTATCTTTGCGCTCAATTATGTTTCGTTACTAATTGACACTTCTCCCTTATAGATTTTTGTATATTTTTATTTATTCTTGTTTCAAAAAAAGAAATTGATGATAATTGTTGAATGTAATTGATGTTAATTGTCGTAAATAAATATATCAACAATATAGATGTACGGCGACAAATCATCCTAGCACTGACTATCATAGGATATGAATAAATATATTTATTATATTATTGTGCTACTAGCATATGCACTAAATGCAGCCGCAAGTACTGGCACTAGACAATTAGAACAATCTATTAATGCCGGTTTATATGAGCAAGCTGTGCAAGATATCGTATTAGTAGAATCATGGAACACCCAACTCAATGTGGATGTTGACTCGGTGGTGGCGTTTGCTCGTTACATCAAAGACAATGACCTATCTATTGCTCCAAGTTTGATAGATAGTTTAAGCATTAGCGCGTATGCATCCGCAAATGAAAGCATTGAAAATTACGAATATGTACTTAATTGGTTGATTAACCACTACGAAGAGCATGGCGAGTACAACTTGTCCAAAGAATACTTACTAAGCCTACTACAATTTCAAAAAAAGCAGTACGGTACACAGCATACTTCCTATATTGACTCGCAAACGAAACTTGCCAAGTTGTACCATACGCTCGGAGACTATAAAACGGCAGAAAAAATCTATTTAGCAGTTCTGGAATATCGTACAAAGAACAAACAAGAATTTTATTACCAATACATCTCATTACTTGAAAGCCTAGGAACGCTTTACTATGACAAGGCTGAATTTACTTTAGCTGAAAAATACTATACACAAGCTATCGGTGGCATTAATAAAGATGAGGATCAATATGCAACACTATATGCATCGTTAAAAAATTCTCTAGCCAACATCTATGTTGATTTAGGGGATTACGATTTAGCAATCGAATATATAAACTCTTCTCTACAACACCTAAAAAAACATCATCAAGATGAAAGCACTGACTATGCACTTACGCTATCGGATCTCGGAACCATATATTCAGACATAGCTGAATACAGTGATGCTAAAAAATGCTATACCAATGCTCTGACAATAATCAAGAAAATCAAGAAAGAGCAAACCGCCGCACATGCACAAATATTGTATAATTATGGTTCGCTAATGCAATATATGTCTGATTACGATGCAGCAGGAACATACTATAATCAGGCATTATCCATTCGCGAAAAACTATTTGGAACCCAACATATCGACTACTTAATCACCTATCGCGGACTTGCCGCACTTGACCAATCTAACAACAAACCAGAAATAGCAGAAAAAAAACTTCAGGTAGTTCTTAAGACGCTTAAAAAGACTGTAGGAGATAAACACCTACAATATGCTGCTACATTAGGAGAGTTAGGATATGTATATCTACAGTTAGAAAAATACAATCTAAGTAAGAATCATTTTCTTCAAGCAAGAGAAATCTTTACTACCACATTGGGTGAACAAAATCAACATTACGGAAGTATATTAAGTGCATTAGGATTATTGTATTATGCTACACAAGACTACCCCAATGCAGAAAACTATTACAAGCAGGCACTAGAAATTTTTCAGAACGGCTTCGGTAAGCATCATCTTAATAGTGCATATGTACTGGACCGATTAGCAGGTGTATATTTAGCAGACAATGCGTATATCGGCTTATCATTAAGTTTGGCAGAACTGAGGGCAAAAGCCGTTGATTGTTTATCAAGATCACTAGCCATTAAAAAACAAGTTTTTGGCGAAGACCATCAAGACTACATATTTACATTATCTGAGCTAGCGAATGTATACTCCGTACTAGGCGATTATTCGCTAGCTGAGACCTATCTGAAGGATGTAGTAGCGTTTGACCACAAACATCAAACAAGAAACTATGTACATTCTTTACAAGACTTAGCGTATGTATACCTTGCGCAAGAGAATTACTCTTTGGCAGAACGCTACTATCTAGCGGCTCACAAAGCATGCACACAAAAAGAGGATCTACCTAGCACATTGAGTAATGTAGGCGATTTTTATCATGCACAAGGAGATTATAAGTCAGCTGAGAAATATTATCTTGAGGGACTCCAAGCTGCTCAAACATTGGGGTATGATAAGATATCTACTTATATCCTAAGTAGTATGGGACTTATATGTATTGCACAAAAAGACTATAAAAAAGCCGAAGACTATTATCTACAAGCTCTTAAAGCAGCACCTGACAGCCATCCGAAGATAGATATCTATAATGGGCTAGGAAATTCATATAGCTTAATGCACAATTATACGGCAGCTGAAAAATATTTTTTACTAGCGCTTGAAGGACAACGCAATTATTTTGGAGCTACTCACCCACAGTACATCAACGGATTATTTGCTGCGGCAAATTTCTACGGGGTAAAGGGAGATTTTAATCTGGCTATCACCTACCTAGAACAGGCCCGAGAAGGTGCGAAAAATTTAGGCGAAGCTGGACTACCATTCTGTGGAATAATACTAAGTGAACTAGGAGCATTGTATGCCGGACTTGAGCAAAACGAACAACTAGCTGAGCAGTATCTGCTAGAAGCAGTATCTATTTTTGAAAACGCGCCACAGATGGATAGTCTACGTTACGCAACAGCACTATCTAATCTAGCTAGTTTCTACTCTGCTAGAGGAGCATATGACCAAGCCGAAAAATATATTATTCAGGCATATATCAATAGTCCTGTTGAGGAAAACTCTGCTACTGCCGTAAATATCCTTTTTCAAATAGGTCAAATAAATTTAATGAATGGAAGTTTTGTCGCGGCAAAAGAAGCATTTGAAAAGGTAGTTGAAAAAAGTAAAGATTTACTATTCTCTCATACATACCATACTGCTTTGTCCATGTTAGCATTTTTCTATGCTAGCGAAGGTCAGCTAGATAAGGCTAAAGAATGTTGTCAAACCGCCATTGCAGCATGTGAGAATACATATGGTAAAAAACATTTTATGACTGCGGAAACATACAAAAATTCTAGTTATTTATGCATACTTTCTGGTGACTACAACACTGCGAGAAAATATATAAATGCGGCACTAAAAATCATGGATCAACCGGCATACAAGCAGCATTCTAGTTATGGCGAAGCGCTCTACAAATTAGCTGAAATAGAATATGTTTGTAAGAATTACAAATCTTCAGAAAAATACCTAAGACTCACATCGGATGTCTATAAGAATAGATTTATCGCAACAACTGACTATATGACAGAAAGTCAGCGTGCAGCATACTGGCAGTTGATGCAACCATTGTACGAAAGAGATTTACCTATATTTACCTTCGAAACATATAACCAGAATCCCAAAATAGTCGAGTTTGCATATAACAGCGAACTTTTCCGCAAGGGTATTCTGCTCTCTTCTAGCAACGATATTCGCTACTCGATATTGAATAGTGGCGATAGTTTATTAATTCAACAGTGGAACGAGCTAACAAGCGTCAAGCAAGCAATCTTAAAAATGGAGGAGAAAAACCAGATAGATGAGTCATATGAAAAACATCAGCAGCTAGCTGACTCGCTAGAGAAATCACTCACCATTTCTAGTTCCGCATACCGCGCTAACAAAGCAAAATGGAATGTTACATGGGATAGTGTTCAGCATCATCTATCTAAGAATGAAGTAGCTATCGAGTATATCCGAATACCTTATCGTAATGATTACTTCTATGGTGCACTCGTCATTAAACACAATAGCCAGAAACCCATATTCCTGCCAATCTGTACAGAAGATGATATTTTGTCGCTAGTTACAAATTATGATGCTAGTGCTAAAAATCCTAACCAGATATACCTGTATGACGAGAATGGAAGAGAACTGAAAAACCTCATTTGGGGAAGATTATTGAATTATGGGGTTATTCAGAGAGGAGATGTCGTCTATTTTGCACCTACCGACCAATTGCATCAGATTGCCATCGAGTATCTACCATACGACGAGCAACGCACGATGGCTGATGTGTTTAGGATGGTTCGTTTGTCTTCTACACGAGAGATTGTACTACCTTATACTACCAACAACTATTCCCACGCAGCTGTGTATGGTGGTATCAAATACGATACGGATGTCGAGAATATGATGGCAGAAAGCTATGCCTACGAACACACTACCTACAATGCAAAACGATCGCTTGTACCTGACTCTACCTATCGTGGAGGTGTAGAAAACTTACCAGGAACCAAAAAAGAAGCTGAACATATCCATTCATTGCTCAAAGCGAATAACATCTCTGTTCAACTCTACGCCCACACCAAGGCCAACGAAGAATCATTCAAGGCATTGAGTGGTCATCACAACAATATCCTGCATATCGGTACGCACGGCTTTACCTGGACCGATACCGAAGCTAGAGAACACAATCTATTTGCACAGCGCTTACTGAGTGAGTTGACCTCGACCAATACGGTCCCATATATTGATCCATTGGCAAGATGCGGATTATTGTTCGCAGGCGCAAATACCGCATTATCTGGCAATAGTAATTTCTTGCCAGATGGTGTAGAAGACGGCATCTTGACAGCTAAGGAAATATCGCTCCTGGATCTGCGTGATGCCGACCTAGTGGTACTCTCTGCTTGCGAAACAGCCAAGGGTGATATCACTTCCGAAGGTGTCTTCGGTTTGCAACGCGCCTTTAAGATGGCAGGTGTGCAGACCATCATCATGAGTCTATGGAAAGTGAGTGATCAAGCTACACAACTACTGATGACTGAGTTTTATAATAATTGGATCGGAAAGGAGCAGCCTAAACGCGAAGCCTTCCGCGAGGCGCAAAATACGGTTCGAAAGAAATATCAAGAGCCTGTATATTGGGCGGGATTTATAATGTTGGATTAATCAGACGAGAACATGCGCAAATTAACATTTACTACTCTCTTTAAAGTGCCTGAAACGGCGAATCTAGCGAGACAACATAAAACGCTGACCTATCTCATTCATAGTGTGGTCATCACATTGCTGAGCTTGTTCTTAGCTCATTTTGTAATCTATGATTTAGAAAATATCGCGACCTTTATCTCTACTGAAAAAAACGATTTTCAGATGTCGGATATATACAACCGAATAGCCGATTATCGCAGCGTAAGTCATGTAAGTCCTCATGTGACAGTAGTATCAGTGGATCAATGCTCTAGACAAGATATTTTGTATGTACTTCAGATGATAGCTGAATATGATCCAAGAGCAATCGGAGTAGATATATTCTTCCGCACGACCTCCGATGATAGTTTAGAGGTCCTAAATACATTAAGTCATATTCCAAATCTAGTATTGCCTTGCAAATTAGAGCGAACAGAAACAGGTGCGTACGAGCATATAAAATATTCGTTTGTAGAGAACCATTTAGAGGCCAACTATGCTTATGTCAACCTCAATGCCACCTCGACCAAAGATATGATACGAGATTTTACGCCTCGTCAGATCACATCAACGGGTGATACCCTATTGCAGATGGCTACAGCTATGGCTCAGATAGCAGCACCGGAGCCATACCAAGAACTTTGCGCAAGAAACAATCCGATTGAGACAATCAAATACTCATCTGTAGAAATACCTACCATTTCAGCCGATCTTCTTCTCCACGGCGATAATTATGAGTATTTATCTCGCTATCTTACCGGTAGAGCGATACTTGTGGGAGATATCGACAACATCAACGATATGTATGCTACTCCCATCAATCCCTTCGTACCGGGTGTGATGATACATGCCTACGCTTTGCATACCATCATTAGTGGCCAATATACTCGCGTTACTCCAGAGTGGATCAATTGGCTCATTGCCATTGTAATAGGTGTTGGCTTTATTTTTGCGAACATGCTAATCAAAGATCGTTGGAGCCGTATGGGTAATCTGCTGATGCGTTTTCTGCAAATCGTACTCATGTTCGGAATCGTGTATATTGGCTCGTGTTGGTACAAAGCGAATATGCAGTACATTGATTTCTCACTAGTGGTACTAATGATCGGTTTTAGTGCTCTAGCGGTAGATGTATACGATGGAGTGTGGGCTATTGGCAGAAGAAGCATCCAACTTATTAATAACTATAAAAACAAAAAAAACAAATAAACATTATGCGAAGCTTGAGTATTATTTTATTCGTTTTGCTGTGTTCTCTAACAGCATTTGGTCAACACAAGAACTACGAAGTGTATGATTATAAAAACCCTATTCAAATCAAACTTCGTGGAACCGACGCATGGCGAGCTGCTCAAAAAGGCGAAATATTAACTTTTATGGATTCGGTGCAAATAAGTAATGGCGGCGAAATTCATATTCTCTACATTCCTAGAAACGAGGTATATCATGCGAAGAAGCAGAAGGTTTATAGTGTGTTAGAAATCCGTAATAATGCTCAAAAACAATCCGACAAAACTTTTTCAGCTGTTTGTGCACAACTAAAGAAGACTCATCCTTATGATGAGAAAAAAATGTCCATCGTAGGAGCCACCACTAGAGGTATTAAGTCGGGTATGACCACAGAGCAAGAAGATAGCCTACACAGAGCTATCGCCCACGACATCGTGTCTATTGGCAAAGACCTATGCAACAACACACTGCGCTATGACGCTGGTATTGAACTCATCACACATCAGCAGGATGGTGCGATCTATTTCTCAATGGTCAATCACACCAACACGAACTATTGTGTCAATGTTTTATATTATAATACGGATAAGAAGACTGTATCACTATGTTATGTATTAGATTCTTCCGCAACTGACCATCCATTTATCGTACTACCAGCTGGAGCGGAACTTGATTTATCTATGTGGCAATTTGCGACTCCAACATCGGCTGGCAAATATATCCTCTTTGCCACCGAGTATACATATAATACCTCTGAAGTACAGAACCATTTGCAATACATCAATTGGGATCAAGCACCTCAGACCGCATATGATAAGTATATCCTTGTAGAAGCAAAATAATGAAACTGCGATTTTTCTTGCGTATTTCAAAAAAAAGCACTATCTTTGCGCTCAATTATGTTTCGTTACTAATTGCTAAAAATCTTTTACTATGCAACTCTACTCTCACTACCGCGAGCAAGCTCGCTTGTCACTCAAGAACCTTTGGGGCAAAAGTGCACTTTCTTTTTTAACCGTAATACTAGCTATTACTCTTCCTGTAGTAATTGTTGCAGTATGGTCGGAACTTGCTTCTGCACCAGCATTACTTTTGTTGGCATTCCTTTTTATTATTGCGGCCATTCCTGTTACTATGGGTCTCTGTGTAGCTTTTCTCCAGCACACCCGTACTGGCGAGGCTAACTTTCTTCAAAACACTTGGCGCTCCACCATCAAGAACTATGGTCGTTTTCTCGGTTCTATCCTACTCCTATATCTCATATCTATGTTCATCTCTGGTGTCGTAAGCGCGTTATCGGCTTGGGCAGAACACGATGGGTCTCTCCTTTCGTTGCTTATATCTATCCCAGCTATGTTATGGATGCTCTTCTTGATGCTTCAGGTTAGCTATGGCTATCGTTTGACTCCATACCTGCTCTGCGATAATCCTGATATGAAGGTCATTGAAGCCATGCGTCAGAGTTATCGTATGATGAAGGGGTATAAGCGCATCCTCTTGGCGCTAGACTTATCCATTATGCAATGGTACATTTATGCTATTATTGTTGGAATTATTCTCTTTTGCATAGGAGGCGAAATCGATTCTGTGGGTATAATGGTTATTGGCGGTATAGTGTATGTAGCGGCTCTTGTTGGTGTACTATTCCTCTACCCTTATTTGCTCACTACCTCTGCATTGTTCTATACCGACCGCCTTGCCGAGTCCACCGAGCCAGAAGAAGACAAAGCAGAAATTCCTTCTGCCGAGGAAACAGAGTAATACACGACTTTTAATACACTTTTTTGCATATTTGAAAAAAATCGTACCTTTGCGGGCAAAACACAATATTACTATGATTACACATCTACACAGGGTTGCCATTGCACGCATCTTATCTGATTTGATCAGATCAGACAAAATCATTGAGCGAAGCGAAATATTGCTATACAATCACTTGCAACACAAGTTCGGTATCACTCAGAAAGACCGCATTGAAGCACAAAGCACAACCATTACGGATGCTATGAATTGTGTACGCGAGCTGGACAATGATGCCAAACAACAACTACAAGAGGCGCTATTGCAAACAGCTAATGCCGACAATCAATGTGTAGCACGCGAGGCGCTGATTCTTTTAGCACTCAAGTATATCTTAGAAGATACTGACGGCAAGTACGAGTTGCTATCATGCGACACGCACGGTTCGTATATTGAAGATAAATTTATGGTGTATATTGAGAGTGACGAGCAAGAAGATCTCAATGATGATATCCAATGCAATATTGATGCTATTTGCGATAAGATGCACCTATGGAACTTCGACTTCATCTATATTCCACATATCACTCAGAAGATGAAACATATGGACGCGGATTATATCAAAGATATTATTCGCTATATGAAGCCGATGTTCAATGATGAGACTGTGGATGCGTTATACAACAATCTCACCCATATTACGACTGAAAATTTCACCACCGAGTTGCTGGGAGCTCAGATGAACATGCCTACCCTACGCGAGGCAGCGCCATCGTTGCTCATCAATTTTGGTACTTCAATTATCCCTTATTGTGCTACTAACCATCAAGGACATACATATACTGATTTCCTACGAATCCGTATAGATGACAATACATCTGTGTTGCAAGAGATTACTCGCTTCATATCTGACTATGGAAACTTTATCACCGATCGTGAGATGGTTCGCCCTGCTACACAAGACAATGTCTTCAAGTACTTTGGTTTCTACAAAGCACTTTTTGATTTCCTTGCCCAAACCGATGGAAGTACGCTCATTGATCGCAAGGTAGTTATAGACCTTCGTCATCGCTCATTACGGATTTGTGGGCGCGATGTCAAATTATCACCTACTCAATTAACTACATATGTTCTGATATTATTACAGAGTATTCGTAGTTACGGATTGCCACATCTTCGAACGAAGGCACAATTAGCTGAAAACGCCAAACTATGTAGCGAACTCACCAATAAGTATCGTAAAGTTTATAGTGCATTTTCTTCTGTAGATAACAAATGGGTGTTTGAAGAGAACACCAAAAACATAGCAGCTAATATCTCACATATCAGGAAGAAGATGCAAGAACAAGCTATTCTTTCGCCAGATGTGTACTTACCTTATCAAAAGAGTATAGAAGGTATTGATTACTACTGTACCAATATCAATATTGAAAATATTTATGTCTTAGAATCTGGAGGAGAAGATGGTATTCAAACACCACTATCAAACTATCGCCCTTGGAAATAAGTATAAGAAGATAGGTTATTGACTTCCGTTCTTTTGTGAACACCAATGTTGCTAAGTTATTCTCGCGTAACAAGTGAATAATTTAGCAACATTGCTTTAATCATATCTATTTCATTTTTTCTTTATTGACATATTATTAAGAATGATAAATAAAGAGAAACAAGATATATATAGAGAGTTTTAGTAAAGAGAGAAAATTAGTGCGATCAGTGGGACGTATTAACACAAATCAGGCACGCTGTTGGGGCGTGCCTGTGCGTTTGTATGTTGGAATAGTTACTTACGGATGATTTCGGTGTGATCAGGGAAGGCGCTATATCCAATACTCGTTACGCCATTAGGGATGGTTATATATTTCAGTTTAGGGCAACCTTCGAACGCATACCATCCAATACTCGTTACGCTGTTAGGAATAGTCACGGAAGTCAGCGAAGAGCAACCCAAGAACGCCTCATCTCCAATACTCGTCACGCTATTAGGAATAGTCACGGAAGTCAATGCGGAGCAATCCTCGAACGCATGCCCTCCAATACTCGTCACACTATTAGGAATGGTTGTGTTTTGGCAACCAGCAATAAGGGTATTCGTTGCAGTCTCAATAATCGCATTACAGTTATCACGACTATCGTAAGTGCTATTACCGCTTGCAACTACCATAGAAGTCAACGAAGAGCAATCCCGGAACGCCCCCCATCCAATACTCGTTACGCTATTAGGAATGGTCACCGATTTCAGCGATTCGCAACCCGCGAACGCACTACCTCCAATACTCGTTACGCTATTAGGAATAGTCACGGAGGT
>JAEIGA010012191.1_pt1 | contig 13044 bp, 10 predicted proteins | sample 9270691 | NCBI WGS metagenome assembly JAEIGA01 (sample SAMN17057246, study PRJNA624740) | gut metagenome | biome: biome; isolation source: fecal sample | host: Bos grunniens | place: China: Xizang | collected 2019 | reverse complement strand
TTTAGCACTTTCTGCTCCCATTGACACCGCAATAAAACGAATATTGTCTTTATGCATGGTTGCGGTTAAACAATAACCTGCCTCATTCGTCCATCCTGTTTTTAAACCATCAATTCCTTCAATGTATTTAACCAATTTATTGGTATTTACAAGCCAAAACTGTTTTTCAGTTCCTTCTCTTACATAATCATCATATCTAGAAGTTATTGGCAATATTAAATCTCCATATTTATTAATAAGTTCTCTGGCAATTTGGCAGATATCATATGCTGATGTATAATGATTATCAATTGGTAAACCAGTTGCATTTTTAAAGTTAGTATTTTTTAATCCTAATTTTTTTGCCTCTTCATTCATTTTATCAACAAATACTTCTTCACTTCCATATAAGTGTTCAGCCATAGCAACACATGCATCGTTTGCGGAAGCAATAGCGATTGATTTAATTAAATCGCTGGCTTTCATTTTTTCTCCAACTGATAAAAATATTTGCGATCCACCCATACTTGATGCATATTCTGAAGTAGTAATAATGTCATCCATTTTAAATGCACCTTGTGAGTAACTATCAAATATTATTTTCAAACTCATAATTTTAGTCATACTAGCTGGACTTCTTTTTGTATGTTCATCTTTACTAAATACAACTTCACCAGTTAAAGATTCCATTAAAACTGCACTTTTTGAGTTTTTTGCTAAATTACTATCTGCTTTTATTTGTAAATTACAAGTAAATATTGTCAAAATAATAATTAAAATACTAATAATTTTTTTCATATTATCACCAATAAATCTTATGATATGAAAAATAAAAAAATACCCAAAATATTGGGTATTAGAATACTAATGTATCAACTTTATCTAATAATCGATGAATTTCATCTATACAATAACTTATTTCTTTACTTGCATCTTGATTGTCACGTTTACTTTGACGCACTATATGTCGTAAAATACGTACAAATGTTAATAATCTTATTTTATCTGTTAATTTATTTAATTTATCTTGATTATTTGTTTCAAAATAATGAGGTAAGAAACAATCCCAAATTAGTTTTGCAACATCTTTATTCATTCCTAAAAATGTATCCGCGTTATCAGGATATATTTCAACAATTCCCACAAACGCAAAGTACATATTGACAAGTTCAAAAATCGGATGCCCATATGATAAACAATCCATATCTATAAGAATAATCTTATTATCATGTTTTAAAACATTATTCGTATGGTAATCACAATGTAACATCGTTAGTTGATCTGGGATTTCATCAATCAAAGTTTTTACTTTATTCAAACTTTTATTATCTAGTACTCCTTCACAACCTTTAATCCATACAGGAACATAATCTTTAATATTGGGTAAATCATCTATTGTTACAGTTGTTGTGTGTAATTTTTTTAATAACTTCACATAATCTATCATATATTTATCTATATTTTCAAGATCATTAACAATTAATTCTGATAAAGATTTACTTTGAAATAATTCAAACATAACTCCATATTTATCATCAACTTCAACAATATCAAAGCTAATAGGAGTAGGTATACCTAATTCATAGGCTTTATTAGCTAATTTTTGTTCTAAACTAATAATTTCTAAACTATCATATTTTTCATATACTTTAACAATTTTATCAGGCTCATATCGATAAACTGTACTTTTTGACCCTTTACCAATTACTTCACAGCCAGATATTGTTATTTTTTTGTAAGTTTTAATATTTGGCTGCATATAGTCGCCCTCTTTAATAAAATATTTTTTGAATTAACGAAACATATTCTTGATATGCAAATGTATCTTTTAAGTCTTTCAACGCATCCGCAACACCTTCATGATACCACTTATGCATTTTTGGGTCATGTTGGTTAAATACTTTCCACATATCATTACCTAAAGTTTTTTTCATTTCTAGGCAAGAACGTAAATTAGAGATTTTATCTGCTAAACAAATCATTTTAACATCTATATCTTCAATTGTATTTAATAATTTTAATGTTTCTTGTTTTCTAATTACCCAAGTAGAATTAGCAGGTAATTCTTTTCTTTTATCTTCTGAAGAATAAGATACAAGTTTTGCAACTTTCTTACCAAATTGCTTTTCTATGTCCTCTAGTGTTACATTCGCATCTTCTACTGTATCATGTAATACCGTAGCAGCTAAAACCTCTAAATCAGTAGTCATTGTAGATACAATACTTACTGATTCAAAAGGATGAATAATGAAGGGTAAATTATTAAATTTACGTTTCATCCCTTTGTGAGCTTTTAATGCGAAAGCAACGGCTTCTTCAAAAATATCCGCTTCTTTCTCCATTTTTATACCTCTATAATTTATTTATCTAATCGCCAATCAATAACATCTGGATATAAGAATTCATTTGTTTTTGAAAATGGTTTACTACCAAAGAATCCACGATATGCAGATAAAGGTGATGGATGAACAGATGTTAATATTAAATGATTAGGGTTATTTAGTAATATCTTCTTTGATATCGCATAACTACCCCATAATATATAGACTATCTTTTGTGGTTGCATATTAAGAGTTTTAATGACTTCATCGGTAAAAATTTGCCACCCTAAATCATTATGGCTTAATGCATCTCCTTGACGTACAGTCAAAATAGTATTTAATAATAATACACCTTGTTTAGCCCATGATGTTAAATCTCCAGTTGTAGGAGTTTCAATACCTAAATCATCATGTAATTCTTTATAAATATTAATTAAACTTTTTGGTAAAGGTATTCCTTTATGTACTGAAAATGAAAGTCCCATTGCTTGACCTTCTTCATGATAAGGATCCTGACCAATTATAACTACTTTTACTTTATCTAAAGGTGTTAAAAGAAATGCTTTCATAATATCTTCTTGAGGTGGATAAATTCTAAAATTTTCATATTCTTTATTTAACACCTTCATAATATTTTTGAAATAATCTTTTGACATTTCAGCTTTTAGTAATTCGCTCCAACTTTGATACATATTATTCACCAGCTGGTAATAAAAAGCGTAGTTTTAAAGGTTCAACATTAATTTTTAACTTTTTAGAATATAATATTTCACCATCTAAACAAACACATGCATCTTCTTCAAATTCAATATCCACTTCTTTTGATTGTGTATATTTTAAACATTTAAAGAACTTAGGATTTTCTAAATGTGTTCCTTTCTTATAATCACCAACTAACTTAACAAAAGTAAATCTTGAAATATTTCTAATTACTAATGTTTCTAATAGTCCATCATCAACTATTGCTTTCGGAGCAGCACAATATCCTCCTCCATAATATTTACCATTCGCACATGTCATTAAGAACATTTTTTCATGATAAAATTCTTCTCCATCTACAGTAACTTTAACCATAGGTGCACTTTTTTTGATAATGTTTTTAACAATAGCTTTATTATATGCACTCTTTACACTTTTTGAGTTTGCTTTAATTTTATTACAATCATCATTGACTTTCGCATCAAAACCAATGTTAACCTCATTTAAACAATAGCGGTCATTACATTTAATTAAATCAATTTTTTTGACTACACCTTTAATAATATTTTTTATATTTTTAAAGTTTAGCTTAGGAAAACATTTTAAAAAGTCATTACAAGATCCAACACCAACTACTCCTAATATAGCTTTAGGTTGTTCTGCTAGACCATTTAAAACTTCATATGAAGTTCCATCTCCACCACATGCTAAAAAAACTGTGTCTTCAGTAATTTTTGAAGAAACATTTCTAACAAATTGTTCCCCATCATTTTTACTTTTTGTGACATAAATTTCATATTCATCAATTGTATTATTTAAAAAAACTTCTTTAATTTCATTAGTTAGTATTTCTGTTTTATCACATGAACCAGAAATTGGATTTATTATAAAATAGTACTTCATAAAATCCTCCTCGTATAATATAAATTATTCATAAATATTTTACTCTATTTTTGATAAAAAGTAAAGTGTTTATATTTATGAATATTTAAAAAAATTGACTACTTTTGTTTTATTTGCTATAATTATATCATCAAAGGAATCGAGGTAAAAAAAATGATAAAAATTGTTGTTGATGGATTTGGTGGAGATCGTAGTCCGATGGCCAATGTTGAAGGTACTGTAAAAGCCCTTAACGAAAATAATGATTTACAAATTGTATTAACAGGTGATGAAGAAATACTTAATCAAGAATTAGCTAAATATAACTATGATAAAACTCGTTTAGAAATTGTACATGCCCCTGATGTTATTTCTTGTGAAGATAAACCTACAGAAGCAATTAAACAAAAGAAAGAAAGTTCACTTGTAAAAGCCTATGATTTACTAAAACAAGAGGATGATGTGAAAGGTTTAGTTAGTATAGGATCAACTGGTGCTGTACTTGTTGGATCAGTATTAAAAATTGGTCGTGTTAAAGGTGTTAAGCGACCTGCATTCTGTCCGATTCTTCCTACTATGAATAATAGTATTGTTGGTATTTGTGATAGTGGTGCAAATGTCGACTGTGATCCTATTAATTTAGAACAATTTGCGATTATGGGTAGTTTATATATGCAAAAAACATATGGAGTAGAAAATCCACGTGTTGCATTACTTAATATTGGTACTGAAGAAACTAAAGGTGATATGCTTCGTAAAGAAACTTACGAATTAATTAAAAATAATGAACAAATTAACTTTGTTGGTAATATGGAAAGCCGTGATTTATTAACTGGAGCATATGACTTAGTAGTATGCGATGGATTCAGTGGTAATGTTTTATTAAAATCTACTGAAGGTACTGCTATGGAGTTAATGAAACTATTAAAAAAATCATTTATGTCTAGTTTTAAAAATAAAATGGGTGCTTTACTACTTAAAAAAGAAGTTATGAACATCAAAAATATGATGGATTATAATAATTATGGTGGTGGAGTAATGCTTGGAGTTAAAAAAATTATTGTTAAAGGGCATGGAAGCAGTAAATCTAATGCAATTTATCATTGTATACAACAAGCATATAACATGGAAAAAAATCACTTAGTTGAAGCAATATCTGAAGGAATTGCTAAAAACATTGAACAACCTACAGAATAAAGCAAAAAACATTAGGAATTATCCTAATGTTTTTTTAATACTTTTTCTACAAAACTATTATCAACAATTATATCAAATGGTGCTCTCTTATCTAATTCTTGAGCTTCTTCCATTACATCCATCAAACGATTAAATCCTTCTTCATTAAAATACGGATTTTGACACCATACATCAGCTTCTTTATATCTAGCAACAACTTTAGTTAAATCATCAATAGTTGAATCAGTGAAGAAAGATATTACGGCTTTTGCGATATCTTCATCAGATGATTCAAACACAAATTGTTGCCCTTTATATAATGCCCTAGTAAATTTTTCAATAGTTGCTTGATTTTTATTTAAATAACTTTTTGTTACATAAAAGGAAGTAAATGGAATTTCATCTGTAAATTCCCCTACACTAGCTAGAACATATGCTTTTCCTTCTTTTTCTAATAATGTGGCTGTTGGCTCAAACATTGTTGTGTAGTCCCCTTCTCCATTTAAGAAAGCTCCCGTCATAGCGTTGAACTGAATATCTGTTCTTACTAATACATCTTTACCTTCTAAATCTCGACCTACACTTAAACCTGCTTGTTTAATTACATATTCTAGTGTCATTTCAGGAACTCCTCCAACTCTACCACCTAGAATGCTTTTACCTTTTAATGATTCTAGCGTAAAATCTTCTTCTTTTTCTCTACCTACTATAAAACTTCCATCTCTTTTAGTTAATTGTGCAAAATTGATCATGTAATCACTTTGTCCATTATTATAAACATAAATAGTAGATTCTGGACCAGCTAATCCAATATCAGATTCTTTTGAAAGTAAAGCAGCCATTACTTTATCAGCTCCACCTGCATTTACTAAACTTATTTCTAAGCCTTCTTCTTCAAAATATCCATTATTTAACGCAACATATAGTGGCGCATAGAAAATAGAATGAGTAACCTCTGCTAATTCTATTTTTTGTAATTTATTATCACTACATCCTATAAACATACATGATAACAAACCAATTAATATAAAACAAATTATTTTTTTCATTTAATTCCCCTCTTTTTTCGAAACTTGTTTTCTAAAATATTAACTATTTCATACATTAAGAAAGCGATAATAGCTAATACAATTACCCCCATCATAACTAAATCCATCTTAAATACTTGAGATCCATATACTATTAGATAACCAATACCTGCTCTTGAGACTAAAAACTCTCCTACAATTACTCCTACCCAAGTAAGACCTATATTTATTTTAATAATACTTATTATATTAGGATAATTACTAGGTAAAATTAATTTTGTTAATATTTGCCATTTAGTAGCTTTAAAGCTTTTTAACATTCTTATTTTTTCCACTTCTACTTGTTTGAAATCAAAATATGCGGTTATGATAGTCAATATTAGAGAAATACTCATAGCAACTACGACTATACCTTTAATACCAGTTCCTGCCCAAATTATAAGAATAGGGGCAAGTGCGGTTTTTGGTAGTGCATTAAGTACTACTAAAAAAGGATCTAATACTTTAGCAAGTGTTTCATTCCACCACAATATAACCGCAATCATTAATCCTACTAATGTTCCAATTATTAACCCTAAAATCGTTTCTAGGAGCGATATCCCAATATGTTTAAACAATTCATTACTATTAATGTAATGTATTATCAGTTTTAAAATACTAGATGGCTTGCTGAATAAAAATTCATCTATAATATTAACACGTGAAAATACTTCCCAAATAATAATAAATCCTACAAATAAACTTATTTGATAAAAGATTATTCTTCTTTTATCTTTTTTTTGTTTTTTTATATACTCATTATTTTTCTTCATTTAATTCATTCCATATCATATCAAAATATTCCCTAAATTCACTCGATGTTCTAGTTTTTAATGGAGTTCTTTCTTCACAATCTATTGATATTTCATGAATATTAATAATTGATGCAGGTCTTTTAGATAAAACTATTATTTTATCACTCATCGCAATCGCTTCTGAAATATCATGAGTAACTAAGATAGCTGAAGTATTAGTATCTTTAATTATTTGATATACATCATCAGATACTATTAATCTTGTTTGATAGTCAAGAGCTGAAAATGGTTCATCTAATAATAATAAAGATGGTTGAATAGCTAAAGTTCTTATTAAAGCAATTCTTTGACGCATACCACCAGATAACTCATAAGGATAATTATTTTGGAAGTCTATTAAACCATATTTTTCTAGTAATCTTTTTAAAAACTCTTGTTTTTCGACTGTTTCTTCTTTTTTAATTTCAAGTCCTAATGTTATATTTTTCCAAATAGTTCGCCAATCCAATAAATGGTCTTTTTGAAACATATAACCAATTTCCCCATTAGTAATCACTTCTCCACTTGTAGGAGATAAAAGACCAGAAATGATATTTAGTATTGTACTCTTCCCGCTGCCACTTGGACCTATTATGGATACTATTTCTCCTTCTTTAATTGTAAAATTAATTTCTTTTAAAACTTCTAATGAACCAAGTTCTGTTTCAAAACTTTTATTAACATCTTTAAGCATTAAAACATCCATTTTATCACCTTTCTTAGTCATTTTATCATATTAAAAAAGATTATATTTGGTATATTTTAATGCCCAAAAAACAAAAAAAAGACACTTTTAAGTGTCTTTTATTCTATTTTTCTTTTATTTATATTTTCTTTTAAATTTTCTAAATCAATTTGGATTCTTGTTTTTCTTTTACCATTTAGCACATCAATTATGTAATTTGTGACAAAAATGAAAATGTAAGATGACATAGATAAACACAATATCATTAATAGTGAAGTAGGAATAATAATTTCTTCCCCTTTTTCACCTATTGCGACTCTTACTAATGGTTCTAATCTAAATTGTTTATACCAATCAATAGTACCTAAGAATGTATCTGATTTAACACCTGTTACAGAATTAATAACAACAATCAAACATAGAATAATTAAACCAATATACATAAATATTTTCCAAGTAGAAAATGGTTTACAAGCCATATAAAGAACCATCATACAAGTAGCGGTTGCGGAAATAACAATTATTGTTTTAACATCAGCTACATTTAATCCAATACTTCTTGCGACCATATAAGTAATACATACTTGAATTGCGACAGTTATTGCTCCTGGTAATGATTTTCGAATGACATTTGGTAAAAATCTACCTTCAATGCGTGATTTATTAGGCTGTAATGATAAGATGAATGCTGGCAGCCCAATTGCGAAACATTCAATCATAAATAATTGAGCAGCTGAGAATGGGTAATTACTACTACCATCTGGTGAGAATTTCGCAATAAATCCCGTAATAACTAAGATGGTTACAATCATAGTAAATAATGTTTTCACTAAGAATAGTGATGCAGATTGTTGGATATTATTAACAACTCTTCTACCTTCGGCTACTACATGTGGCATAGATGCAAAGTTAGAGTCAAGTAACACTAGTTGAGCAACATTTCTTACCGCATCACATCCAGATGCCATGGCAATACTACAATCAGCTTCTTTTAATGCTAAAATATCATTAACTCCATCACCTGTCATAGCTACGGTGTGTTTATTATTTTTTAGAGCTTTTACCAGTATTTGTTTTTGATTAGGTTTTACGCGACCAAAAACAGTATATTTTTCCGCAATATTAGCTACTTCTTCATCACTCATACCATCTAAACTAATATAATTATCGGCATTCTCAATTCCTACTTTTTTCGCAATAACTGATACAGTTACTGGATTATCACCAGAAATTACTTTACAAGAAACATTATTATCTTTAAAATACTTAATAGTATCACTTGCTTCTTCTCGAATATGATCTTCAACTAGAATGAATGCTATTAATTTACTTAATCCTACAATTTTATCTTTATTTAATCCTTTACTTGATTCTGCTAAAACTAATACACGATATCCATTAGCTGCATATCTTTCTACAGTTTCCGCAACCTTTTCATAGTTACCTTTTAAAACAAACTCAGGAGCTCCTAATACAAATGTCCCAATGTCTTTAAAAGTAACTGCACTATATTTGTTTTCTGAAGAAAATGGTAATATTGTATTTGCTTCATAAATTTCACTTGATCCAAAATGCTTTTTCAAAGCTTGTGATGTCGAGTTATCTTCTTCTAAAGCATGATTCATAGAACTAATAATTCCATTTATATCATATTCATTATTCTTATGATGTTTAATAACATCTGTAACTCGCATAGTTCCATCTGTAATAGTACCTGTTTTATCTAAACATAAAACATCAACTCTTGCTAGCATTTCAATACAATACATCTCTTGAACTAAAGTTTTTCTTCTTGCTAGTCTTATTACCCCAATAGCAAGCGTTGTAGATGTTAATAAAAATAATCCAGCAGGGATCATTCCTAATAATGATCCAGATAATGAAATAATACTTAAACTATATGTATCACTATGAACAAAGAAACTAACAAAAAATTCTTTAATCGAAGAAATTCTTTCTGCTCTACAATATAAAGCAATTCCAGCTGGAACAATAATAATACTAACAAATCTTAAAAAATAATTAAGAGATTTCAGAATTTCTGATTTAGGTTTACTATATTGTTTAGCTTGACTTGCAAGCTTCTCCATTTCATTATCACGCCCTACATGTTCTACCTTAGCATAAGCATGACCTGAAACTACAAAACTTCCAGAATATAACATATCTCCAGGTTGTTTTCTAATAGGATCAGATTCACCTGTTAATTGTGATTCATTGACTTCAATATCACCAGACACGAATATAGCATCGGTTGTTATTTCATCTCCAGATGATAAATACATAATATCATCTAAAACTATTTCTTCTACTTTAATTTCCCTTTTTTCACCATCTCTAACTACCTTAACATGAGGAGCAGAAAGTAAAGATAGTTTATCAATAGTTTGTTTAGAGCGAATCTCTTGAATCACTCCAATTAATGTATTAGCTCCAACTATCAATACAAACATAAAGTTAGCAACATCCGCACCTGCACTAAGTAATAATATAAAGATGATAATATACATCATATTAAAGAAGGTAAAGATGTTTTTATATAAAATATGTAAGATACTTTTTGAAGATCCTTTAGGAATATTATTAGTTAAATTATTTAGTATACGTTCTTCAACTTGTTCAGTTGATAAACCTTCATCAGTAGAGGGAAAATAACGTTCTACTGGCTTTTCAATTATTTCTTCCTTTTGTTTTTTCATCATTAACCTCCTTTCAATTGTTTAATTAATTATAACATATTTTAATTTAAACTGTAAAACAAAAAAAGTATTTTTAATCATATTACAAGTTTTTTTAAAACCTTTATGTTAAAATATATAAGAGGTGAAAAATATGAAACCAATTATCGGTATTGCTCCTAGAGTAATGACTCATTCTAACAACTATAAAGTACAAGTTAATGTATCCTACTTAACTCCTTTAAATAAAAGAAATTTAAATGTTATCATTCTACCACTTGATAATCCCAATATTGAAGAATTATTACCACTATGTGATGGTTTCTTAATTCCTGGGGGAGATGATATTGATCCAAAATGGTACAATGAATCAAATGATGAAGGTTTATCAAAAGATATTGATCCTTTACTTGATGAAGTTGATAACATTATTATTCAATATGCGGTTAAAAACAAAGTTCCTACCCTTGGTATTTGTCGTGGTGTTCAATCATTAGCTGCCTTCTTAGATGGTAGCTTACATCAAGATATTGCCCATGATAATTTACGCCATGAGTTTGAAGATCATAAGCATATGGTATCAACTATGGAAAATACTCCATTGTCATCATTATTCCCTAATGAATTTTTAATCAATTCTTATCATCATCAAGTTGTTAAAGATGTTCCTAGTAATTTTGTGGTAACTCATCGCTATCAAGATGTAATTGAGGGAATTGCCCATGAAAGTTTACCTATTTTTGGAGTACAATGGCATCCTGAAAGAATTGAATCACGTGAATCTGAAATAATCTTTGATTATTTTACTTCTCTTGTACAAGAATATAATAGACAAAAAACTGACGAGTAAAATCGTCAGTTTTTTTAAAGAGAGAAAGTATTAATCTTTTTTATACTCAGCCACAATTTTGCTAACAAGCATTTCAGGAACATCATCGTAACGGATAAACTTACGACTGAAACGTCCACTTGCTTGAGTCATTGCTTTTAAGTCAGTTGCATATTTTCCAATTTCAGCTTCTGGAACTTGAGCAATTACGCATTGTTTTCCACTAGGTAGTGGTTCAATACCTAATACTTGACCACGACGTTTGTTCATATCACCCATAACGTCTCCTACATAGTCATTATCAACGATAATCTTTAATTCCATAATAGGTTCAAGAATTGTTGGTTTGATAACTTTACATGCTTCTTTGAATGCTAATGCAGCAGCGATTTTGAATGAAATTTCATTTGAATCTACTGGATGGTATGATCCATCATATAGAACTGCCTTAACACCGATTACTGGGAATCCAGCAAGAGGTCCATGTTCTAAGCAATCTTGTAATCCTTTTTCAACAGCTGGGAAGTAGTTTTTAGGAACTGCTCCACCAACAACTTCAGATTCAAATTCAAAGTCTTTATCAGTTGGTTCAAAACGAATCCAAACATCACCGAATTGTCCAGCACCACCAGATTGTTTTTTATGACGTCCTTGAGCTGAACCAGTTTTTCTGATTGTTTCGCGATAAACAACTTTAGGTTCTTCTAAATCAACTTCTACTTTAAACATATTCTTCATCTTATCAATAATATAACCGATGTGAGTCATACCTGCTCCACCAAGTAATAATTGTTGAGTTTCAGGATTACGTTTAATTTCGAAAGTAGGATCTTCTTGATTTAATTTTTGAAGAGCATTACTCATCTTATCTTCATCATTCTTAGTTTTTGCTTTAATAGCAACATACATAATAGGAGTAGGCGCTTCAACTGGTTCATATTTAATTAATGATTTTTTATCACAGATAGTAAATCCAGTTTGTAATTCACCAATTTTTGAAACAACCCCGATATCACCTGCATGTAATACGTCAACAGGAATTAATGTTTTACCCATAATTGTATTAACAGGACCTAATTTAACTGTTTGATCAGTATTTGCAATATAAACTTCGTTCATACCTAATGTAGAACCTGAATAAACTTTGAAATAGTTTACAGTTCCTAAGAATGGGTCAACAATAGTCTTAAAGATGTATGCAGAGAATGGTTCATTATCACGAGAGTGACGAACAATTGCTTCTCCTGTTTTAGGGTTAACACCTTTAATAGATTTTAAATCTGTAGGATTTGGTAAGTATTCAACTACCATATCTAATAATGCTTCAACACCAGTATTATCAATAGTATTACCTACAACAATTGGGAATAAATCACAACTTAATAATGATGAACGTAAACCAGTATTAAATTCACCTTCAGTTAATGGTTCACCAGCAAAGAATTTTTCCATTAAACCTTCACTAGTTTCCGCAACTTTTTCAGATAATTGATAATGTAAGTCATCATTCTTAGCTTGTAATTCAGCAGGAACTTCACATACTTGACCTTTAATCCATGCTTTTTGTAATACACAGTTAATAAATCCTTGGAAATCATTTTCATGACCTACTGGCCAACAAATAGGAATAGCCTTAGGACCACAATAATTAACTACATCTTCAATAATTTTTTCAAATTTTACATTTTCCTTATTCATCTTATTAATAAAGATAATTGTCGGAACATTATTTTCACGTAGTTGTTCCCAGTAACGAGCTGTACCAACTTCAATACCTTTAGTAGCATCGATACAAATAACCGCACCTTTAACAACTGACAATACTTGTTCAATTTCTCCTTCAAATTCTTCAGATCCCGGAGTATCTAAGAAATTAATTTTACAATCTTTCCACTCAACAGGGATGATAGATGTAGATAAAGAAGTTTGTCTTA
>JAEIGA010012190.1_pt1 | contig 13044 bp, 3 predicted proteins | sample 9270691 | NCBI WGS metagenome assembly JAEIGA01 (sample SAMN17057246, study PRJNA624740) | gut metagenome | biome: biome; isolation source: fecal sample | host: Bos grunniens | place: China: Xizang | collected 2019 | reverse complement strand
TCACTTCCCAATACTTGGGAGTTGTTTCACGGTCACTCATAACAACACCATTAAAGCAAAAAGCCTTCAAGTTCGGTTTATCACCAAAATCACCTCCGTATGCCACCATCCGACGACCATCGGGTAATGTCTTATATAATCCTTGATCAACCCAATCCCAAATAAATCCTCCCAACATACGTGAATGGCTATAGATTTCATCCCAATATTCCTTAAAGTTACCCAAGGCATTCCCCATACAGTGTGCATATTCACTTGTCATCACCGGACGAGTGTCATTGGTGCGTTCGGCAATTTCCAACAAACGTTCCCAACGAGCATTTTCGGCTCTTTCCTTATCCTCTCCTTCAGGGATTCCCGGATTCAAGTATTCCTGCTTTACGCGGGTATAGAAACGGCTGATGACATCAACAGTATTAGGATCCGGATTTCCATCCACTCCTTGCGCTCCTTCATAATGTACAGGTCTTGTAGGATCAAAATCATGCAACCATGCCGATATAGCAGCAAAATTAGGGCCATAACCACTTTCATTTCCCATGCTCCACATCACGATAGAAGGATGGTTCTTATCACGTTCTGCCATACGAACCGCTCTATCCATAAATGCGGCATGCCAATCTGGAGTACTAGCCAATGTTCCTCTCAACCCATGTTCTTCGATATCGGCTTCATCCATGACATAAAGACCAAGACTATCGCACAATTCATACCAACGGCTTACATTGGGATAATGGCTAGTGCGTACGGCATTGATATTAGCTTGCTTCATCAAAAGAATATCCTGCAACATACGTTCTTCGGTCATCACTCGCGCCGTATTCGGATCATGTTCATGACGATTTACACCACGGAAACGGATAGGATTGCCATTCACCAACATCTGTCCATTCTTTATTTCTATGGTACGGAAACCTACAGATTGGTGGATATGCTGCAATTCTTTCCCTTGTTCATCAACCAACGACAAATGCAACTTATAAAGATAAGGAGTTTCGGCAGTCCATCTTTTGGGAGCCTTTATCAATGTCTTCATACGTCCCAATTTACGGGGGCCACGTTGAGGATACCATTCGTTCATACGAGCCGCCTTATGCTCCAAGTCAAGAATTTCTTCGGCATCAGCTTCCATACTTGCCACCTCAATGCCTTTTGCATCTGTCAATAAAGCCCGAACTTTATATCCAACACCCTTCTGTTCACGATGAACGGCCAGCAAAGGATCAATTTGCAATTCAAAGTCTGTACATTCCTCCGATACAGCCAATGTACGAACCACATAATCACGAATACGAACATCGGGTGTATGAATCAAACGGACACTTCGATGGATACCTCCAAAACGCCAGAAGTCCTGGTCTTCCAAATAAGAGCCATCACTATAACGATACACTTCCACCGCTATACGATTTTGTCCTCCTTTCAACCAACGAGTGATATTAAACTCACTCGTTTCCATGCTACCTTGACTATATCCTACCCTCACGCCATTGATCCAAACATAAAAAGCACTCATTACACCTTCAAAACGAAGGAAAGTCTGTCCTTGTTTTTCCCAATCAACAGGCAGATTGAACGTACGTCTGTACTGACCTACCGGATTTCGTTCTTTATATGTAGTATAAGATTCTTTGGGTTCTCCCATTACACGAGGAGGATCTATACGAAAAGGATAACCGGCAGAGACATAAATCGGAGTTCCATAACCATTATTCTCCCAATTGGCAGGCACCTGAAAATCTGTCCATTGAGTATCATCAAAACCTTCTTCATAAAAATTTTCGGCTTTTTCTTCAGGAACCGGAGTCCATCGAAATTTCCATGTACCATCCAACGACAACAAACAATCGCCCTTCTTCACTTGATAAGGAACGAAAGCAGCTCTTGCCGGTTCTCTATTGATTTGAAGCACATGATGATTTTCCCAATCATTAATCTGTTGCGCAAAAAGACTATTTACGCAAGCTAAAACAGCTATTAACAATCCTTATCTCATATTATTTTCTCCTTATATTATTGTACTTCCACACCATCGATGGCAAATCCATCCATATTTTCGGCAGAAAGAACCACTTTATAATGTCCGGCATTAATAAACGTACCGGTAGTTGTACTTAACAATCTCCACTTATTAGGCGTTGGAGCAAACGATAAGACATCATCCTTCAGCACCACCCCATTAGAGTCAACAAACTGCATCCGGACTTTCAGAGGAGCCGATGTGTCATTCATAAACTTGAAACGGAGAGCATAAACTTGTGCCAATCCGGTAGATACCGTCCATATAATGCTGTTCTTATTACCTGTACCAAAAAAAACACCTGTTTCCTTCTTGAATTCTTTCTTTTGCCACTTGCCTTTCAACAGAGCTTCTTCGGCCTCATATTTCACCGTAGCACGTGCATTCTTGTCTTCAGGAAGCAATTCTGTCGGTGTCTTTTCCATAACATCCTTATCCAAAGAAGCCCATGTAAATGAATCATCTCGTTTGGCTACCGGTATTTCATGCCTTCCTTTACGCGCAATGGCAATTGCCGAAATAAGCGCTTGTCCAGCCTTTACTTCCGGAAAGTGAACAGTTAACTTGCCACCTTTCACTTCAGCTTCGACGACCTTACAATAGGCCCCATCGTGTCCGCTCAAAGCCCAAATATCGAGGTCATCAATAACGGTATTGCCATTGATGGCCACATCGAATATACGCAAGCCTTCGCAATCGGTTTGCTCGCTACCTCCCGTACCATGCCAAGGCTCTGTAAAATACAATTCCACACGATAAGTTCCATCAGGCAACGGGAAATCATAAGCCAATTCATGACGACCGAAACGGAAAGTCTGAAATAGTTCCCAATCTTGTGTACCACGAATAGGATCGTGGGTAACACGCTGACTTGCCGTATAAGGTGACAACAATTTAGGACTATCGGTTTGCAAGAAACGTTCAGCCCAAGAATGGGAATATGCTTTAGTATCCTGCATCCATTGTTGACCGTATATATCTGTATAGGAATCACCTCCACAATTCATACGGTAAAGATACGTATAACCTTCTGCACCTTTCAATACATCTACATTATGATCTGCAGCTGTTGGTACAATAGTCGATGCTCCATAAAGTTTTTCAAAATTCGGAGCTTGTTCCAAACCTTCCAAAACAAGAATATCTTCAGCTACAGGTTTCCCTTCATAATAACCCACTGCACGAAGTACATTATAACGAATATCACGGTTTTCCCATGTAAAATGTGTACCAATACCATGATTTACTTTACGTCCTAAGAAAACCTTATCTGCAGCATCATTATAAAGCAAAACACTATCACAATTACTGTAAGCTTCTATAGTGGCACGACGACGGCCATTTGCAAAACGGTCGTGCCATGTATGCGATACCAAATATACCATCGGTTCTTGCGATGCCTTCACATAATTGGCCTTATACATATAATATACATCCAGAGGCTCTTCCCAAGGAGTGACCAATCCTTTATAATTGAATGGCCCCACCTTATCCACTTTGCGATATGCTTCATCCGGTTGACGACGACCCGGATTATCGTGGCTACTGTAAATCCATTGGAATTGTCCGCATACACTATCTTTGGCTTGCTCTGCCAAACGGATTTTAGTTTCCATCAGCAGACACATCCGTTCTTCGCTCCAAACTCCTTTCGCATCAAAAGGAGCAGGTTCTGTATGCAAATCAATGCTTCTCCAAGCCCCATATTCGCCATTCAACAGTTGGTTTTTCTGTGAGAGTTCCTTTCCGTAATTGAATACGTCTCCTCCATATGTACCACTCCAATTTTGAATGACATTCCAATCCGTACCTTCCCCTCCATTGCAAGTCGTTATGATACGCATTGTACGTGCCGTAGGGTCCATTTCGCGAATAATTTCGGAACATTCTTCTGCAAATTCCTTGGGTAATGTACTTTCATTCTGCAATCCCCAAATAGCCAAACTTGGAGAGTTACGACGTTCCTTAACCCATTGGCGAAGAAGTTTTTTGAAGTTGTTACGAAATTCGGGGGTATCATACCATACATGTGCTGACAATTGTGTCCACCACACAATACCTTCCTTATCCCAATACGTCTGATAATCCAGATGATGAGGCTGATGTGCATCACGGAAAGCATTGAAACCGGCTGCTTTCATCTGTTTTACACGGGCAGTCACCTGTTCATGACTAAATGCATGACTCTGTCCGAACTGATGTTCGTATTCACATACTCCGTTCAGGAAAACAGGTTTTCCATTCAAGTAAAAACGTCCGTCATTCATACCTGGTGCTGGACTTTCTATACCGGTACGTTTTACAGGCCAGCTCAATGTACGGATACCAAAGGGAGTAGTTATCTCATCTGTAGTCTTTCCTGCACGTTTTATCATACTTGCCAACTTATACAAATAAGGATTTTCCGTACTCCAACGTATCACATCCTTGACAGGTGACTGTTGACGGATAATTTTCAATTCACCAGGTTGGAGTGTCAATTTCTCCACCAATCGGAATACCTGCTTACCATCAGCATTACTGAACTTATTGACAAATTCAATGTCTTGAACCTTATCACTATAGTTCTTCACTTCCATTTCAACGAAAACATTCTCTGCACGTTCATCATTCCAAATATGAACACCGAATGGTTCGATACGTATTTCATCCGTTTCTTCAAACACTACCGGACGATAAATACCCAAAGGTTGAGATCCTTCACTGAATCCCCATTCAGAAGAACATCCACCACATACCCACGGCATATCGGCAATCAGTTCAGGATGTTCAGCCTTGATTGACAACATGTTCGTACCCGAAATCAATGCATCGGTCACATCGAGCGTCAATGTAGTGCGTCCTACGGGATGTTTACCTAAATCTTTATTGTTCAATTGGATTGTAGCATACGTACCCACTCCTTCCAAGCGAATGAAGTAACGTTTTCCATTCTTCTTCACAGCTTCGAATTGTTTGGTATATATAGCTGTACCATGCAAATTACCATGCGTCAATTGGCGATAACCATAATAATCATCCCAATTGTGAGGAAGATTCACTTTAAGTGTTTTTCCATTCAATTGTTCTTTCATCTGATTGGCTTCAATCAAGGTAGTCTGCCAATCTTTATCAAGTTCAATGGCCAATCTACGTTTCTTACCTTCACGAGCAGGGAAATGTACTTCTGAACGTCCCATCGGCTTGCTGGTAGCTACAGCTATACCACGCTGTTCACCATCGTTTACAGCACAATAGAAATGGTATACAATCCCTTCGTGTTTGATGACATAACTCTTGTGGGCAAACAATTCATCGTAATCTTTGCTAGGAACAATCAAGTCCTTGCCCTTCCAGTCGGTCCAATGTATCAAGTCATAACTGGCAGAAAATGTATTGAATGCCTTATAAGGACGACTCGGATCAAAAGCTGAAAAATAGAACATCACATACACATCATCCATTTTCTGGATATGGGCATCCCCTGTAATGATTCCTTCTGCTTCGTGGCTAAATACAGGATTACCTTCATACCGTTTCCATTTCTTCATGTCTTTGGACAATGCGATTCCTACCCGTTCACCTTTGAGCCCAGTTTCCGGATGACGTCCACCTGCATTATAAAACATCACAAAGGGTGCTCCTAAAGATTTCGCCTTATCCCAATATACAGTACTTTTATATTGTGTCAAAGCTTCCCACCATTGTACATCCTTGTCATGAATACTAAGAATTGGCTTGTCCAATGCTTGCCACTCATGCGCTGTACCCAAAGGTTGGTTTGTCCATGACAATCCGATATGTAAAGGAGCTTCAACGGCCTCATATCCTCTTCCCTCACCTCCAAGATAGGTCATCCAATGCTTCCCTTTATAAGTTTGCAATTGATAAGTACCTCCCCAATCCATATCGGTCAAGGCCGGAAATCCGCCACGTTGGTTACAATCCCAATAGCCATCCCGATAAGACAATACCCGTCCCAATGTTTTCCAATCCAACAGATTTTCACTTTCGGCTATCCATGTTTCATAACCTCGTCCATCGCGTCCGCCCTTCCCATTATAAACTACATAAGTCATAAACCATTTTTCTCCTTCACGAAAAACGGTAGGACAGTCTATCTTATGGTTATTATCGGCAGGAGCCACCACCAAGCCATATTTATAGGGTGTTTTAGCCTCATCGTATATGCGTTGCATACGCTCTTGAGAAACTTCCACCTTTTGCGCACGCATGGCTCCCCCTATAAGGAGAGCCATCGCCAGCATTGTTATTTTCTTTATATTCATAATCATTCAATTATCTGTAGAATAACCAATCCATTGCTTCATCCGCTCCTGCCAATCCGGCATTTCGAGTTTGTTGAGGCAACGAAGCCGTTTCTACAAAGCCTAAGATCGTCAAGAATCCTTTCGGTAAGAACAATTCATGTTTTCCCGGTTCGAACTGATAAGCATGTACATTAGCCAACGGCATCTCACCGATACGCAAAGCAGCTGTCAGTTTCGGTTCCGCTTGCTTATAATCGTTGGCCGAAGCATCGATTTCCAATTTCGGAGCCTTAGCATATTTTGTCTGGTCATCGCGGAAGAAGCCAACCAACATGCTTACCGGCTTGTCTGTTTCAAAGACTACTGTTGTTCCATCGTTACGCTGCTTCTGACTTTCAAAACAATAGGCGGTCAATCCTTCCAATTCTTCAGCAAAGGCTTCCACTTTACCCGGTCGGTCACTGAAGAGGCTTGCGCCCTTCGCTAATTTAACCGCTTTCATAGGAGTTTCCAATTTTACAATCGCAGGTTTCATCGGCTCAATAGCTTTATCTTCTTCTACCAATTGGCCGGATGCTTTTGCCTTTAATGTCGCAAGATTATATTGGAAGTTAGCCAATTCATTTTCATAATGAACAAGCAATTCTGTCCAAGTCTTGTTCTTGCCATTATCTCCACCAATAGGAATGCGTCGTTGCTTCGTCTGCATACTGTTGGCATAATGATAGGCATTTTCTGTCAAGGACACCAACTTACGATAGTGCTCCAAACTTTCTTCCATATAAGGAATGGCCTTGTCCAACTCAGCTATATCCTTACCCCATTGATAGTTCAATACATGTTGGGCAGCCTTTACTTTACGGTTGAAGAAATAAGCAAATTCACGGTAGCAATGCATGTCATTCTGCAAACGAGCGAATTCTTCCTTATTCTTTTTAACTGATGCTGATGCCTTGTCGATAGCTGCTACCGCCTTGTCACCATGTTCAACCACCTGTGCTACAATATCAAGCGGGAGTTCGCCTATATGGGCTTCCTTCTTCCATTCCTTTTCTACATATTCGATGAGCTTTTCACCTTCAGGGCCACAACTTTCATAGAATCCCGGATAGATTGTATACTTATACGGATTCACCAATTGGCTCATGAACATACCCAGCAACAAAGTCTGACGGTTTCCTTCTGTAATACCGAAACGTCTCAACAACTTGGGTGCAATTTCGCCACTTTCTTCAAAAGCTTCACGAATAGAAGCGGCATTCTCCATGGATGTGCCATAAAAATCACCCAACACATGATCCCAATAATCCATTTCGTCGGCACGGTCTCGACGACAATTCCATGCATAACGTCCCCAAGTCTTGTACCACATCCAGTCACGATCCAACTGCTTCATGCGGCTACCATCGGCCAACTTATCTGCTGTATAGGGCCAATCCCAATAAGATGCCTGAGGATAGAGATGCAATGCATTGGCTCCATGTACATCATGCATGGCATTCACGGCCTTTTGTACAAAGTCCGGTGAGCTCCAACGCCATGGTTCCAAATTGGCAAGAATATGTACGTTGCTGATATGAATGCTTCCCAAAGAGCTGAGGTCTGTATGAATCTTCGACCATGGGCCTCGTGGTTGGTAAGTGGTAAGCGATTCACCGTTATACTTGTGCATAGTATACAGATTTTTGTAAAGTGGAAGAGCGGCATCCATCACCATTTTACAATCCGTATCGTGTGCACGGAGCAATACGGGAGGTTCATCCGTACGTCCCAAAGCATTCAAGCCATCCTTTATACCGGGGATAATGGTCTTTGTAAACCACTCTACATCGTCTTCGTAAGTAGCCATTGCTTCGCCCAGACACACCAACAAACCTACGTTGGGATATTTTTCAATGAATGCGGCAACCGACTTGCGTGTATAGTCGCTAACCAACGGAGTGATAGGGCGGTTACGGTCTTGTGTCTTCAAACCATAATGTTCAGCAAACGGTTTACTGAGCAGAATATTGTAGAACATCTGAATCACGAAGATACCGCGTTTGTCGGCTTCATGTGTCAAGAACGAGAACATTTCTTCGTTTTTCTTGAATGTTTCATCATCCACTTCGATGGCAAACGGATAGTCTTCCAGCTTCACCAATGAAGCAAAAGGATGTCCATTCCATAGATAGAGAGAGTTCATGCGGTTTTCTACCAACATGTCGAGATATTTCACCCATTGTTCCTTGTCATAAAACCAAGGGAAGCTTTCCGGAGTATACGGATATTCATACACACCACGTCCGGGCAGATATTCCATCTTCTGCACGCCTACACATCCACCGCGAAGTACCATTTCGGGAGCATCTTCAAAATGTTCAGGCAAATCAAGCTTGCCATTATTCGCCTCCATACGGTCAATAATTTCACGGCAACCGTAAATCACACCAGTACCATCATTGCCACATACTGTAGTCACTCCATTGGCAGAAGAGATAGTAAATCCCTCTTTCTTCAAATTGCCCAATGTATCCGCTTGCTCCAAACGGATACATACCTCACCCGATGCAGGAAGTGTATCCCCTACCAGCACAACGGGAGCATATCCGGCTTCCACCAAAGATTCCTGAAGTTCTTCACTAGCAAACAGTACGCGGTTCGATGCATCCTGTGGCACTACAATATTCACCTTTACTTCATTACAACCAATGAGTACCATTGTAAAGAAACTCATCAGCATCCATTTCATGTATTTCATAAGCCTACTTTTATCTATATATATTTTAAGACGTATAACCCTCATCCTTGTACTCATATTCTTTTACATAAAATTATAAGTATCCGCTTCAGGATAAAAACAGGGGCTGTATCTCCAATAAAAGACACAGCCCCTATCACACTTTAAAAATTATGAAGAGTATTATAAATCATTCTTATAAATGTCCGCCATTACCTTTTGGTATTGGTTTTCCAATTGCATATAAGTTTGCAGATTTTTGTATATCATTTCAGCTTCTTCAAAATATCCAATCAAAGAGATTTGTCCTTCTTCCAAAGCTTGTTTCAACAACGCAAGCGAACGATGCATCAAAGGAACATCGTAAGCATTCATAGCTTCCTTCAATTGTTGGATTTCATTATAAAGAGCCATCAGTTCATTTTCCTTTTCCAGAAGGGCATCTTCCTGCATCAATTGGGCACTTACGGCTTGTGCCTTGGCTATCTGCACTTTCTTACGATTCGAGAACAAAGGAATCGAACCACCCAACACAAAACCGTTCATTGACATTTCACTGTCTGTATTGCGACGGAAACCAGCCGTAATCTTAGGCAACCAATTCTGCTTGTTGACAGATACTTGCTTTTCGGCAGCCCGTGTAGTATACTCCAATGCCTGAAGGTCAAGATCGGAAGCTATGACTTCATCACGCAACATCTCAAAATTCCGGATATCCTTCACTTGCGGATATGAGTTTAATGCAAACTCCAAAGGCAAATTTCCGTTCATGGCAAGTAATGTATGAAGAGCGGTACGATGAGCCGCATTATTTTGAGCCACTTCCGTCTTCACATTCATCGCTTCCATCTTTACCTTATTCACTTCCAATACATTGGCGTCGCCTGTCTGCAAACGTTTCTCGTACAAAGCCTGCAATTCATTGGCATTTTTCATACGGATTTCCAACAATTCATTCGTTTGGTTCAACAAGATCAAATCCAAACATAGCTGCTTGGCTTGAAGGAGAATATCACGGCGTGAAGCCTGATATTGCTTATCCAAAGCCTCATTGGCGAGAGAAGCTTGCTTATAACGAGTTACATATTGGGTCGGGAAATCGAATTCTTGCGAAACAACCGTTTCTGTACCATGTCCCTTACCCGGTCCATTTTTATAGAAGGAACTATAACTCACTGTGGGGTCCGCCAAGTTATTACCTGTACGGTTCTCCATCTTCTGCGCCTTTGAAAGCTGGATTTGCGATTGCAATTCCTTATTGTTCTGTTCAACACTTTGAAGCACTTGTTCAATGCTTTGCGCCTGCATCATCAAAGGAAGAACAAGCGCTATAGTTACTATTATTTTTCTCATTTCTTCTTTCTATTCATCAGTTCATAAACAATCGGAATAATGAATGCATTCAGGATGGTAGATGTCAACAAACCTCCTAAAATAACCTTTGCCATGGGGCTTTGGATTTCATTACCCGGCAAATCGCCACGGAAAGCCAATGGAATCAAAGCCAAAGCCGAAGTCAATGCCGTCATTAAAATAGGATTCAAACGGTCGAGCGAGCCATGCACAATGCTTTCACGCAATGTACCTCCTTCATGGCGCAAGTTGTTATACCGGCCAATGAGCAACATACCGTTACGGGTAGCGATACCAAAGAGCGAAATAAACCCGATAATGGCCGGTATACTTACTTCACCGCTGGTTATCATCAAGGCAAAGACACCACCAATCAACGCCAAGGGCAGATTGAGGAGGATAACCGCACTCTGTGCCGCATTCTTGAATTCGGTATAGATAAGCAGGAAGATAACCACGACACTCATCAGCGAGGTAATCAACAGTGTACGGCTGGCTTCCTGTTCGCTTTCAAACTGTCCACCAAATTCCACATGATAACCTTCGGGCAACTTCACGTTTGCATCGATACGTTCTTGGATTTCGTTTACGGTACTACGAAGGTCGCGTCCGCTGGTATTGGCAGAAATCACAATCTTGCGCTTCACATTCTCACGGCTTACGCTATTGGGCCCCATAGACGATACCACATCGGCCACATACGTAATGGGCACACGCTGGCCATCGCCGGTATCAATCATCAAGTCGCGTATCTTTTCCATTTCATCGCGCACATCGTTCTTGGCACGTACAATGAGGTTGAACGCCTTACCTTGTTCGTATACCTGCGATACGGTTGCACCAGCCATGTTTACAGCTACAAAATCGCCGAATTCGGGCAGAGAAATACCATACTTCGCCAACATTTCACGTTTGGGCACAATCTGCAACTGAGGACGTTCAACCTGTTGCTCTACGTTCAAGTCGGCAATACCTTCCACATCGCCAATGGCACTCTTGATTTGATTGGCATACATGAACATCTTGTTCAAGTCATCGCCAAACAACTTGATGGCAATGCTTGCCTTCGTACCCGAAAGCATGGCGTCAATACGGTGACTGATAGGCTGGCCTATTTCGATGTTGGCCCCCGAAAGGGTATTCAACTTGTCACGTACATCGTGCATCATTTCTTCACGCGAACGGTCCTTCAATTCAAACGGTGCTTCTATTTCGCTTCCGTTTACCCCACGGGAGTGTTCATCCAATTCGGCACGACCGGTCTTACGGGCAACCGTCTGGATTTCGGGTACGGACAACAACAATTCTTCTGCACGGCGTCCCAACTTATCGGATTCTTCCAACGATACACCCGGCATGGAAGTGATGTTGATGGTCAACGAGCCTTCGTTGAACGACGGAAGGAAGGAGCGTCCCAAAGTAAAGAAGCATCCCAAAGCCACCACAAACAAGGCAACGATGCTTCCCAACACTACCTTATGATGATTCAAGGCCCAGTTCAAGGCTGTTTCGTAATGTTTCTTCAACCATAAGGCTACAAAGGCTTCCTTCGGCAACTTGTCGCCCTTTTCCTTACCCAACAAGTAGCTACAAAGTACCGGAGTCAATGTCAAGGCCACACAAGTGGATGCAAACAAGGCCACAATAAAGGCAATGCCCAGCGGTACCAGCATACGGCCTTCCATACCGCTCAAGAAGAACAAGGGCACGAAGCTGGCCACGATAATCAAGGTAGAATTGAGGATAGGCATACGCACTTCCTTCGAAGCCTCGAACACCACATGAATAACCGACTGGCGTTCGCCCTCGGGCAACATCTTGTTTTCACGCAAGCGCTTCCATACGTTTTCTACGTCTACAATGGCATCGTCTACCAACGAACCGATGGCAATCGCCATACCCCCCAAGCTCATGGTATTGATGCTCAAGCCCATGTAATGCAAAGCCAGGATAGAAACCACCAATGCCAAAGGAATGGTTACCAACGAAATAAGTGTAGTACGTACATTTGCCAAGAAAAGGAAAAGTACAATCACCACAAAGATACCCCCTTCGTAGAGTGAAGACTTCACGTTATCAATGGAGCTATCGATGAAACGGCTCTGACGGAAGATGTCGGTAGACACCTTTACATCCGGAGGAAGGTTCTTCTGCACATCCTTCAAGGCAGCCAACAATTTTTCGGTCAGTTCAATGGTACCTGTCTGTGGCTGCTTACTTACAGTAACCAATACGGCCGGTTTTCCTCTTTCGGATGCCAAACCGAGTTTAGGCTCCTGTGAGCCGATTTTTACATCGGCAATATCTTCCAAGGTCACGGGCACTCCATCAACGGTCTTGATAACGGAGCGTGCCATGAGGTTCACATCCGTAGTCGATAGCATACCACGCACAATGTACTCGTTGCTATGCTGGTAGATGATACCCCCGTTTACATTCTGATTCATGTTGCGGGTAACGGCCATCACCTCGCCCAACGACACTCCATAATGCTTCATGCGGGCAGGGTCTATCTGCACCTGGTATTCCTTGATGTCTCCACCCAGCACCGATACCTGCGCTACCCCACCGGTAGCAAGCAGACGCGGACGGATGGTCCAATCGGCAATCGTACGGAGGTCAATCATCGAGGTACTGTCCGAAGTCAAGCCCACAATCAGCACTTCGCCCAAGATGGACGATTGAGGCCCCATGGTCGGCTT
>JAEIGA010012189.1_pt1 | contig 13046 bp, 9 predicted proteins | sample 9270691 | NCBI WGS metagenome assembly JAEIGA01 (sample SAMN17057246, study PRJNA624740) | gut metagenome | biome: biome; isolation source: fecal sample | host: Bos grunniens | place: China: Xizang | collected 2019 | reverse complement strand
CAATACCACTGACTCAATATCATCACCGACAATTCGTACTTCACGTGCGCGAATCTGCTCGTTCACACGGTACTGGTTCTTTAGGTTGTCGTTCTTCATCAATTAAATTATAAGTTCCTTTTTATGTTTTGATAAATTCAGCGCGCAAATTTACCACTTATTTATCATATTATTAACTTCTTCGGTGATTTTTTTTGCAAAATCTTCAAATTTCATGCTTCCCTGGTCACCTTCGCCCTGTTTTCTGACAGAAACTTCGCCTGTTGCAGCCTCTTTTTCACCAACAATGAGCATGTAGGGGATGCGTTTCATTTCGTTGTCGCGAATCTTGCGACCGATTTTTTCGTTTCTGTCGTCCACGATAGCACGCACGCCGTTAAGGTCGAGGTATTTGCTAACCTGCTCGGCATACTCGTTATACTTCTCGCTGACGGGAAGCACTGCCACCTGGTCGGGTGTGAGCCACAAGGGGAATTTACCACCGGTGTGCTCGATGAGTACCGCCACGAAACGCTCCATAGAGCCGAAGGGTGCGCGGTGAATCATGATGGGACGATACTTCTGGTTATCGGCACCTGTATATTCGAGGTCGAAACGCTCGGGGAGGTTGTAGTCTACCTGGATGGTACCCAACTGCCAACGGCGGCCGATGGCGTCCTTAACCATGAAGTCGAGTTTGGGACCATAGAAAGCAGCCTCGCCATATTCGATTCTTGCCTTAAGACCCTTCTCCTGGCAAGCCTCAACGATTGCACTCTCGGCCTTATCCCAGTTCTCGTCGCTACCGATATATTTTTCGCGGTTGTTGGGGTCGCGCAATGAAATCTGTGCCTCGAAATTCTCGAAGTTCAGAGCCTTGAAGATGATGAAGATGATGTCCATTACTGCAAGGAACTCCTCTTTCACCTGGTCGGGGCGGCAGAAGATGTGTGCGTCGTCCTGTGTAAAGCTGCGCACGCGAGTAAGTCCGTGGAGCTCACCGCTCTGTTCGTAACGGTAAACTGTACCGAACTCGGCAAGGCGTACAGGAAGCTCTTTATAAGAGCGGGGCATATATTTGTAAATCTCACAGTGGTGAGGACAGTTCATGGGTTTCAACAGATACTCTTCGCCCTCCTCGGGTGTGTTGATGGGCTGGAAAGAGTCCTTGCCATACTTAGCATAGTGGCCCGATGTTACATAGAGCTGTTTTGCACCGATGTGGGGGCTCATCACCTGCTGGTAGCCGAAGCGACGCTGAATGCGTTTGAGGAACTCCTCGAGACGCAGACGAAGCGCGGTACCCTTGGGCAACCACAAGGGAAGACCCTTACCTACTGACTCAGAGAACATAAAGAGGTTCATCTCTTTACCAATCTTACGGTGGTCGCGTTTCTTAGCCTCTTCGAGAAGCGCAAGATACTCGTCGAGCATCTTCTTCTTGGGGAACGAAACGCCATAGATACGTGTGAGCTGCTTTCTATCCTCACAGCCTCTCCAGTATGCACCGGCAACAGAAAGAAGTTTGATTGCCTTGATGGGAGCAGTTGAGGGGATGTGGGGACCTTTGCAGAGGTCGGTAAATGCACCCTGTGTATATGTGGTGATGCTGCCATCCTCGAGTTCGCTGATAAGTTCGCATTTGTACTCCTGTCCCTTGTCGCCGAAGAACTTGAGAGCATCCTCCTTTGAAATCTCCTCGCGTTTGAGTTCCGACTTTTTAGCAGCAAGCTCTGCCATTTTCTTTTCGATTGCAGCAAGGTTCTCCTCTTTTATAACAGTATCGCCGGCATCAACATCGTAGTAGAAGCCATTCTCAATAGCAGGGCCGATACCGAACTGAATTCCGGGATAGAGTTCCTGCAATGCCTCGGCAAGAAGGTGTGCGCTTGTGTGCCAGAAAGCACGCTTAGCCTCAGCATCGTCCCACTTGTGAAGCACAAGGGTAGAATCTTCCACGATAGGCATAGTAAGGTCGCAGACCTCACCATTGACACTGCATGCAAGTACATCGTCGGCAAGGCGCGAACTGATGCTCTGAGCTATTTGCAATCCGGTAGTTCCATTTTCATATTCACGAATGGAGCCATCGGGAAATGTTATCTTTATCATAATTTTTATTATTTTACAGTCTGTATGACAAGTTTATGGTTACTTTTGAGTTTGAAGCTGCAAATATAATGCAAACAAATTGAAGTTGAAAAAAAGTAGTGATTTTTTTCTTTACTGAAAAGAGCTATTTATCAACCCTTTCGCAACGGCGAAAGAAGCAGTCATCTATCTTTGAAGCGTTTTATGATGTTGTATGCCGAGTAGAGTCCCAATTCGCCGGCTTTGCTCAGGTCGGCGATACCCTCGGCAGTTTTACCAAGATAGATGTATGTAAGTCCTCGATTGAAATAGGCCTCGGCAAATTTGTTGTCAATTTTTATCGCATCGTTGTAATCCACCACAGCCGACTTGAAATCGCCCAGCTTCACAAACACATTGCCACGGTTGAAATAGGCATGAGCAAAGTCGGGCATAAGAGTTATCACCTGCGTAAGGTCGTTACGCACAAGGTGATAATCGAGGTTCGGGAGCGACTGTTTGTTTGCACTTCGCAACAACACATCATCGTCGGAAGGCAAGCGATTGAGTTCCTCTATTTCAAGTTGTTTGTAGCGCACCGTTGCCCTCATGAAATACACAGGCCACAACTCCCCGTCCATGGCAAGAGCCTCGGTAAGGTCGTCAAGCGCAGAAGCAAAATCCTGAACAAGTGCAAAGTCAAGCGCGCGCGAAATGTGGTGCGCCATATTGCTCTCGTCATCGACAATATATTTCGAGCGCAGGTTTATATCATCAAAATGCCGCTGCACCTCACTCTCGCTGAGCGCACGCTCACTGTTTGTCAGCAACAGCGGATAGGGCAAAAGGCCGCAACTGTTCATGTCGGCCAAAGGCTTGTAGTAGTTGAGTGCTTTACCGACGTCGCGCGGTTTTTCGTAATAGGAGAGAACAAAAAGAGGTTCCAGGCGCACATCGACATTGCGATTCTGCACCTTTCCACGGTAGGCTGTCGAATACTCCCTGTCGCCACCTTCGTCGGCTACAACCACCTTATTATACTTTCTCACATTTCTGTCCGATGCCCTACGGGTCTTATCGTCCGTCTGCAATGTGTCGGGGTCTGCCTTTTTGCCATTCATGGCATTTCTGTAATGCTCGGTCTGACGATTCAGCAGCCATGCTTCATCTTCGTTGGCACCCTTTGTGTCACCAATTTTGCGACGCGCCGCCGCGCGGCATTGGTAGCCATATTCGAAATTGGGATACTCGTCAATAACAATGGAGTAATCGGAAACAGCGCCACGATAATCGCCGGTCTTGTCGCGCAGCAGCGCTCTGTTGAAACGTGCCAGAGTATTTTCGCCATCGTGTTCAAGCACAAAGTCGAAATCCTCGATAGCAAGATTGTCATCGCCCACCTGCGCGCGCAGAAGTCCACGATTGTAATGTCCCATCTGATTGTTCGGGTCGGCATTCAAGGCAATGTCATAGTCCTCCATTGCTCCGCGAAGATTTTCACGATAGTAACGCACTAGAGCGCGATTGAGATAATAGTTGCTGCGTGCAGGCATAAGATCGATGGCGCGGTCCATATCCTCCTCGGCAGAGGGATACTCTTCGAGCTGCGCCGAGAGCATGGCACGAGCCTGATAGACATCCGACGAATATTGGTCTATCCGCACAGCCTCGTCAGCCCACTTACGGGCAGCTATTGTATCGCCGAGTTTCAGGGAGACCTTCATGCGCTTCATCAGAATGTCGGTATTTCGTGGCGCAAACATAGCCACTGTATCGAGCAGCGCATCTGCCTTCTCCCACTGTTCGCGCTGCATAGCCGAAAGTATAAGGTTGTTCCACACGCCCACGTTCCGGGGTTCGTAGCGTATGGCATTGCGGAAGTCACATTCGGCACTGTCGTACTGCTCCATCAGCACACGGCAGAGTCCGCGCAGCTGATAGGAACGCGACACATATGGGTTTCTCTCTATCGACAGAGTGAGGTCGTCCGAAGCCCCCTTGTAATCGTCAAGATTGTATTTTGCAAGAGCGCGATAGAAGTAAGGCTCGCTGTAGTTGGGCCTTACTCCTATCACCATATTAAAATATTTTATAGAGAGTACATAATCCTCGAAATAGAGCGCATTGCGCCCCACCAGCATCACATGGTCGGCATTCAGCTGCGCCTTGAGAAAATGGGGACAGCCTAAAACGAGAAGTATGACAAGTACTCTCAGCAATTTCATTTCAGAACTCTCTTGGTCTTATATGTGCAGTGAGCCTTTCCGCGCAACAGGTTCATCAGACGGTTCTTGTTCATCTGACGGCGCAGGGGAGTCAGGCGGTCAACAAATACTTTGCCCTCGAGGTGGTCAAATTCGTGCTGCATGGCGCGTGCAAGGAATCCCTCGACCCACTCGTCATGCTCCTGCATATTCTCGTCAAGATACTGCACTCTGATGCGTTTGGGACGTGTAACCTTCTCGTGAATACCGGGAACACTGAGACAACCCTCTTCCATTGAAACGGTCTCTTCCGAGGTTTCAACAATGTGAGCATTTATATACACACGACGGAACTCCTTGTATTCGGGATAATCCTCGGCCAACGGATCGAGGTCGATTACCACCAGACGGATGGGAAGTCCAATCTGAGGAGCAGCAAGACCAATACCCTCGGCATTCCACATTGTTTCGAACATATTCTTGATGAGTTCCTGAAGTTCGGGATAATCAGGTTCAATATCGGTAGCCACCTTTCTGAGAACAGGCTGGCCATAGAGATAAATAGGTAATATCATAGTAATAGTATTTATTTTCAATTCAAAATTCGCATACGTCTGCTGTCAAGATAAGATTGCAGGATGATGGTTGCACTTATTTCGTCCACCAATGCCTTGTTCTGACGTGCCTTCTTTTTCAGCCCCGCAGCAAGAATGACCTGATGTGCCAGCTGCGTGGTAAAGCGTTCGTCGTAAAACTCGACAGGGGTATCGGGCAGCAGTTTGCGCAAACGGTTCACGAACGGTTCTATGCGAACCATATTTTCGGAATACTCGTTGTTCATCTTCTTGGGAAGCCCCACGATTATACGCTCAACATTTTCGTGCTTCACGTAGTCGAGTATATAATCTATAAGATCGGTGGTTGCAACAGTCGTCAACCCACCGGCTATAATCTGCAACTCATCCGTAACGGCAAGACCGGTACGTTTTTTTCCATAATCTATTGCAAGTATTCTGGCCATACGCTTAAAAGACGGGGCGGATTCCAAAAAAACACGCCCTTTCATTAATATTCATGCAAAAGTACTTCAAATTGAAGAGCGAAACAAATTCACAGAGTGCAAACTATTCAAAATAATGTTAGAAACTGTTTCCGACAAGTAAGGCTGTGCCAGAAATGACACAGCCTTACCATATTTAAACTCAAAAACTAATCTATTAGTTGTTGTAGAGCAACCATGCTTTCTGGAAGTCAGCATCGTTGGGGTGGTTAGCCTTGAACTGAGCGCGAGCCTCAGCTGCCTGCTGTCTGTCGTCGTATGAACCGCAAACAACACGATACATACCTGTTGAAGGATTCTGAACTACAAGAGCGTTGTAACCCTCACCTACGAGTTTGGTACGCAAAGCATCAGCATTTGTCTTTGAAGAGAAACTGCCGCATACTACGCTGTAAGCCTTGAGTGAACCTGCTGCACCGCTTGCGAGGATAACCTTCTCTGAACGGTAAGAAGCATCGGCCTTAGTTGCAGTGTTGCTGTTTACGGGAGCAATCTCAATGGGGTCTGAAGCCTGAGAATTACCCTGTACAAGCTCCTGCTGTTTAGCCTGGTCATAAGCTGTTTTGTACGCACTCTCTTTCTTTGACTTACATGAGCTGAAAGCCATCAATACACACAAGCCAAGTCCTAATACAAATAATTTTTTCATTGTTATATTAAATTTACGTTTAAATTTCGATTTCAAACGTGCAAATTTAATCATAAACATTCAATACTTCAACACGAAAGGTGTTTTTTTGATATTTTTTTTGAAAAAACAGACATTTACGGACTTTTTGTTAAGCAGCAGCTAACATCAAGTGTACTACGCCTTCCTGTAATCAGTGGCAACCATAATCGGCCGCAATTCCAAGAAAATCCTCTATACGCAACAGGCGATTATACTTTGCTATTCGTTCGCTGCGACTCATGGAACCGGTTTTTATCTGTCCTGCATTGACAGCAACAGCAAGTTCGGCAATGGTGACATCCTCCGTTTCGCCCGAACGATGGCTGACAATAATCGAATATCCGTTGCGTGCAGCAAGAGCTATCGTGTCGAGGGTTTCTGTCAGAGTACCAATCTGATTGGGTTTTATAAGAATAGCATTAGCACATCTCTCGGCAATGCCACGTTTAAGGAAAGAGCTGTTTGTAACAAAGAGGTCGTCACCCACCAGCTGGCAGCACCCACCCAAACGCTTGGTAAGCAGAGCCCAGCCCTCCCAGTCGTTCTCGGCCATTCCATCCTCGATGGAGTCGACAGGATAGTCGTTGACAAGCATTTCGAGATAGTCGACCTGTTCAGCACTTGTGCGATGCACACCCGAGCTATCGAACAACGAATAGTCGTAAATACCATTTACATAAAATTCCGACGCAGCACAGTCGAGTGCAATATTAATATCCTTTCCGGGAACATATCCTGCCCTCTGTATAGCCTCAACAATGGAAGATAGCACATCCTCGACACCGCTAAAGTCGGGAGCGAATCCACCCTCATCGCCCACCGCAGTGCTGAGTCCGCGAGCTTTAATCAACTGTTTAAGTTCGTGGAACACCTCGGAGCCCATACGTACCGCTTCGTGAAAATCGGCAGCACCGACAGGGCGAATCATAAACTCCTGAAAAGCGATGGGAGCGCTCGAATGTGAACCGCCATTGACAATATTCATCATAGGCACAGGCATCACATGAGCGTTCACACCACCAACATAACGAAAGAGCGGGAGATGCAACATGTTTGCTGCTGCGTGGGCTACCGCAAGCGAAACTCCAAGAATGGCATTTGCGCCAATGTTGCTTTTGTTGCTCGTTCCATCGAGTGCGAGCATCTTCTCGTCGATACCACGCTGATTAAGCACCGATTCGCCTACAAGCATGGGTGCCAGTCTGTTGTTGACATTCTCCACAGCCCTGAGGACACCGCGTCCATGGAAACGTGAATCTTCAGCATCACGCAGTTCAACAGCTTCGTTCGTACCGGTGGAGGCCCCTGAAGGCACCGATGCAACACCGCGCGTTCCGTCCTTCAGCACCACCTCCACCTCGACAGTGGGGTTACCACGAGAATCAATAATCTCCCGCCCTGTAATTTTATCTATTTTCATAATTTCCTTTTTTTGTTAGACAACCGCGATAACCCGCCTCTCACTCTACTAATACAAAGCCATGCGCACACAGCGGGTTATCCGGTTGATGGTATAACAACCCCGCGAGTGTTTTGTTTATTTTTCAATGGAGATGGTGGATAGGTTTTAGATTACTTCTGCTACTATTAACAATAGTGTTCAAAAATCATTACCAATGATATAGCACAGACCACTTCCAAAGAACTAAGTACTGCCGAAATCATAGATATCTCTTCACAAACTAACGTTAAATTAACAAAAACACTTGCCCATTTACAAAGGAAACAATACCTTTAGAGATTGAACCACAAAAACCCCAAAAAGATGAAAGAAATCACAGATAAGATGTTGCAACGTTTCCTTAAATACGTGACATTCGACACCGAATCAATCGACGACAACACAACAGTCCCCACCAGCGAAGGACAATTCGTATTTGCGCGTTACCTCGAGAACGAACTGCGCGAAATGGGACTCACCGAAATAACACTCGACGACAAAGGCTACCTCTACGCCACCCTGCCTGCAAACACCGACAAAGAGATACCCACAATAGGTTTCATATCTCACCTCGACACCAGCCCCGACCTCAGCGGCAAGGATGTAAAACCACGCGTAGTTCAGTCATACGACGGCGGTGACATCACCCTCTGCGAGAAAGAGGGCATAGTACTAAGCACCAAGGATTTCCCCGAAGTGACAGCATACAAAGGCAACGACCTGGTGGTGACAGACGGTCACACCCTGCTCGGCGCCGACGACAAGGCAGGTATTGCCGAAATAATTTCAGCCGTAGCCTACCTTCAGGCACACCCCGAAATAAAACACGGAAAGGTGAGAATAGCCTTCAACCCCGACGAAGAGATTGGCCGCGGAGCGCACAACTTCAACGTGCCCCTGTTTGCCTGCGACTGGGCCTACACCGTAGACGGCGGAGCCGAAGGCGAGCTTGAATTCGAGAACTTCAATGCCGGCAGCGCCCTCTTCACCATTCAGGGACGCAACGTACACCCCGGATATGCAAAAGGCAAAATGCTTAATGCGCTGCGCGTAGCCACAGCCATTGTAGAGACAATCCCCGCAGCCGAATCGCCCGAACAGACCGAGGGCTACGAAGGCTTCTACCACCTGATGAGCATAAACGGCGGCGTAGACAAAGCCGAAGTATCATATATCATCCGCGACCACGACAAGGAAATTTTCGAAAAACGACTGGCATACATGAACGAGGTTGCAGCAAAGATGAACGACATCTACGGAGCAGGCACTGTTGCCGTTGAGGTGAAACGTCAGTACTCGAACATGCGCGAAAAGATTGAACCCATGATGCACATCATAGAGCTTGCCCAGAAAGCGATGGAAGAGGCAGGAGTCACCCCTGAGGTACGCCCCATTCGCGGTGGAACAGACGGAGCTCAGCTCTCATTCATGGGACTCCCCTGCCCCAACATGTTCGCAGGAGGCATCAACTTCCACAGCCGCTACGAATTTGTTTCTGTTCAGGTGATGGAAAAGGCCATGATGACCATTGTAAAAATCATCGAAGGAGCAGCAAAATTGTAAAAATCCCAATTACAATAGAACATTTACAGGCCACCCTCGCAGCTTTTTTATAGTTGCGAGGGTGGCTTTTTTTGTCAAAAAGCTATACCTTATATATTATAGACATACACCAGCATTGGTAACTTTAAACCCATCCGGCACTGCAAGCAGCACAACTAACAACCATCTGTTGCAATCAAAGATTAAGGGTTAAAGCGGCCGTAAACTAAAAGAGTTTACGCCATTTATCACCTGTATAAATAGATATAATTATATCAAACCCACATTCATTTGGATTACTTAATAAAGTTGCTCCCGATATGTTACATTTCACAAAAAAAACACGTTTAACATAAATAGAAAAGATTAAATGGGGCGAAAATCGCTATTTAGGGGCGAAATACGGTAGTTTTTATCCACATTAATAGAGTTTTTATCGAAATTTATCAACAAACAAATGGCTATAATATATATTTGCCAATAAACGAATGGCTATTACGCCCCCCCTGAAAGAGCAAAAAACACGAACACACCAAATAGTTAATAATTATTAAAACAGGGGGGGGTAATTATGAGTAAAGAAAATGTAATATTTTTGCAAGTAACAGCAGCACAAAACCGAACACAGTGTTCGAAAACGGACACCATTACAATTTGCAACACATTGATTATTAAAACAATAATATTTTGGCACGGTTTTTGCATGGTAAGATAGTAAAAACGCACGTTGCCGGATAGAGAAAATTCTGAGCAAAATGAAAAATGGAGGCATGGGAGTTCCAAAAACGGAACAGCAAAAAGTAAACCAAATGAAACGAATACTCTACATACTAACACTGTTCATGTCAATCGTAGCCTGCACCGAGGAGATTGACAAAAGCAACCGCTACACTTTTACAGGCGAAACGATTGCAGATTTCCTGCGTAACCGCAGTGATAAATATTCGCACATGATAACATTATTGGAGCGCGCAGGACTTTTCGGACTATTGTCCACATACGGGCAGTACACACTGTTCCTTCCCAACAATGCAGCAATAGAGAGATTCGTTGCGGAGCAGGACAGCATCTACCACGCAACAATAGAGACCGGAAGGCCAATATATACAGGGATAACCTCGCCGCTAGTAGAGGAACTGAGCGACTCGATGGCAAACGTCATTGCCCGTATGCACCTGATAGAGCGCAACTACCGCACGGCAGAATTCGGCGAAGGGGCAATAGGCAAATGGAACTTCAGCGACAGGGCGCTGTCTATAAATTACAAGGTGGTGGATGAGCGCTTCTACATAATGCTGAACAACTGTGCCGCCATTATAGATGGCGACAACGACGTTGAAAATGGAATCATACATATAATAGACAAGCCCATCAACCCGGAATATAAAACAATAAGCAGCCAAATATCGGAGCACCGCTTCTTCAGCATATTCAACAGCGCCATTGCCGAGACAGGCTTTGCCAATGCCGTATCGGAAAATTTGATGAACGACAGCGAAGCGTTGAAGGATGAATTGCAGAATGAATATGGACTGAACAGGACCAGATACAAGAAATTCACTGCATTCATCGAGCCCGACGAGGTGTTCAACGAGAATGGCATCTACACACTGGACGACCTTAAAGCATTTGCCGAAAAGTGGTACGGCACCGAGGAGAAGGGAAATTACAAAAGCCCCAAGAACGCACTCTACAAATTTGTGGCCTACCACTTTGTCAGAGGCGAGATTCCATATAACAGAGTGGTTGTTTCAAGGTCCGGAACAACTACTTCCCTTTTCGATGATTACTACATTCCCGGATACGATCTTTACAATTATTATGTAACATTGCAGAATACAATAGTCAAAGCCTTGAAGCCACTGAGTACGACAGACGGTTTGAATATCTATCTGAACTATTCCAAACGCAAGAATCCCTACAATCACGAGATGCGCAAGCATACTAATGTACGCATAATAGAACTTACTGAATTCACAAACATGAACGAGCAGTATGCCGACTTTGCCCCCAATGCCGGCAACGGCATTATCCATCCGATAGACAAGATACTCATATACAACGAGGATGAGATGGTTGGAAATGTTCTTGACGAGCGCATGCGTTTCGACCTTGCATCGCTGCAACCTGAACTGTCGAGCAACAACATATGGCACAATAATTCCGCATTTCTTCCCGCCGACTATTTCGAAGGAGTAAGAAAAGAGGGTGGCAACGGCTTTTTCATATACACTCAAGGCGGTGGTTATATGTGTGACATTATGTATCTTTACGTCGATTTTGATTTTTCGTTCAAGTTGCCTCCGGTCCCGCCACGCACATACGAGATACGAATATCTGTAAGCGCACACAATATGGTAAACACCGGAAGGACAATGGCAAAGTACCAACTATATTTCGATGGTAAGATTTGTGGCAACCCCATGCTTATGGAGCCTATGGCAGTAGACCCCGAAATAGGATGGGAGGATGACAATCAGACATTCGACAACGGTCTGGAAAACGACAAGCAGATGCGTAACAGAGGTTGGATGAAAGCACCCGACAGTTACAACAATTATACTCCTACCGGGTATCAGGATGGTCGAAAGAACTACATGCGTTTGCGAAAAATAATAGACAGAAAATACCTTGACAATGGGGAACATTGGCTGCGCTTCAGATATTTGGGTATGCCGTATAACGAAGGTTACAAGTTGTATGTATTAAACGTTGATTACATAGAAATTGTACCGCTGCACATTGTCAGCGACCCCGTCAATCCGGAGGATAGGCACTAAAAAAGAATACAGTAATAACAACAATACAATGAATACAATGAATACCATGAAACCTATAAAACTATTTCTTGCCGTAGCAGTGCTGCTGGCAGCGTGCACCCCGAAAGTCGATAGCGACAAATACCTGATTGATGGACATCTGCAGAACATCCCCGACAGCGTGGTCATTAAATTATTTGCACAGAACAATGGTCGTCTGATGAGAGTGACAGAGGATACCGTCTACGACGGTCATTTCTCGTTCAGCGACACCATATCCGATATAAAGCAGTTGTTCCTGGTGATTCAGGACGACAGATTTACGCCTACCAAATTGCCTGTTTGGGTGGCGCCGGGTGAATATGTGCGTGTCAACGGCAGGGATAACGTCCACATGGCATGGAATGTGAGCAGCGACCTTGCCGAGCAGAACGACCAGAACACCTTGCAGGAGTATTCTATGGATGCTCGCCGCGAATTTACATCGCTCTTCCTCGAGGCGGTGGCTACCGAAAAGCAATGGAGTGCAAAAATACGCGAAGGTGTAAACGACACTCTTATATTGGCAAAATATCGTTCGCTCGATGCAACGGCAATGCAGACACTCACCCGTATGATGGAGGCCGAGATTGAATGCATGGCAACCATGCCTCACTCGCGTGTGTGGATGACTACGCTGCTCGAATATGCGATGATAGCAAATGTGAACCCCGAGTCGCTCCCCAATAGCGAGGGGCTGAAAGCGCTATACAACACACTGCCCGACGAGGTAAAGCAGTCCGAAGAGGGAAAGAGCATCAATCAATTCCTTTATCCCGTGAAGAGCGTAGAGGTAGGCGACGATATGGCCGATGCCACGCTCTACGATGTGGATGGCGGCACGCACACATTATCCGAACTGGCAGGCCGCTACATATTACTCGATTTTTGGGTAAGTTGGTGTAGCCCCTGCATCGCTTCGTTCCCCGAACTGAAAGAGGTAGCCCTTGCTTATGCCGACAGTTTGACGGTGGTGAGCCTGTCGGTGGATACCAAGCAGATGTGGGCGGAATATGTGCGCGAAAATGCTCTCGAAGGTAATCAGTGGAACGAGCTAGTACCTGAATTCACCGGATTGGCAGCTCGATATAAGGTAAACAGCTACCCCCACTATGTACTCATCAATCCCGAAGGCAAGGTGATTGCAAAGTGGTTAGGATATGACGAGGGCCTTTTGTGGAAGAACGTAAATGCGTATCTTAAATAGGCCGCACCTGCCACTTGAATACAGAAATATAACAATAACGCATAATCACCTTGAAACCAACCAAACTATTCTTTG
>JAEIGA010012188.1_pt1 | contig 13046 bp, 6 predicted proteins | sample 9270691 | NCBI WGS metagenome assembly JAEIGA01 (sample SAMN17057246, study PRJNA624740) | gut metagenome | biome: biome; isolation source: fecal sample | host: Bos grunniens | place: China: Xizang | collected 2019 | reverse complement strand
TTGTTTGCTGTCGCAAATCTTTGTCTTTATAAAATGCTGCGTCTGAAAATGAATTTTCGCCACTGCATTTTCTAAATCCAACAATCTACGATTGCAACAACCTCACTTCGGTCGCCTCTCGACTGCTGCGACCGTTCGAATCCCTCTGCAGCTCTGCGCAAGGAGCCCCACGGCGAGTGAAGGGAAAGACGAGCAGCGCATCGCGCTACGAAGTCAATCCCTCTTTTTTTTGTGGCAGAAAGAGAGGGGTTCGTTCAGTCGGTGGCGTCTCGGGCAACTTGTCTGCGTGTGGCTGTTGTTTGCTGTCGCAAATCTTTGTCTTTATAAAATGCTGCGTCTGAAAATGAATTTTCGCCACTGCATTTTCTAAATCCAACAATCTACGATTGCAACAGCCTCACTTCGGTCGCCTCTCGACTGCTGCAACCGTTCGAATCTTGTTCAGGAGTATGGGTATTAGAAAAGAAAAGAAAAGGGCTCTTGCGGAGCCCTTTTTCTGTTAAATCCTTAGAATTTACTATCGAATTCCGTGCGTTTTTGACGGAGATAGGCAACAAATTCGGGGGAGTCGACAATCTCGATATCTTCGAATAATCCCATTACAAAGCGGCCTACACCTGCATAGTTGCAAACCTTGGTGTCGAGCAGCCAATGGTTATCGTCGATAGGCGTTAAATCGCGCTCCGAGAGTGGATACTCCTCGATGAGAAGATTGTGTGCCATAATGCCGAGTCGTAGTTGCACGCGCATCTGCTCGAAGCCCATATTGCGGAAGATGTCAATGAATCCGCAACGATGCTCCTCTTCGTGCTGCCACGCCTTGTCAAGTAGCTCTACCTCGCCAATACGGGCCGTGTTGAAGAGCTTTGTTTTGCCGTCCGAGGTGTCGTAGCACCAAATCTGTACATAGTTGGTTGTGAACGCAATAGGCTCGACTGTGCGGTCGCGCTTGGAGTTTGTATGCGACGATGAGTAGTCGTGTAAAATAACCTGGCGATGCTCCTCTATGGCCTCTATGATACGATTGACATTTTCGGCATTTTTGCCCTTGACGATACTATTTGCGAGCGAGGTACAATTGTACACGGCAGAGAGTTTGCGTCGCAAATTCTGTTTGAGCATATTCGTATCGTCCAACGCTCCGATAAGTTGGTTTACGATATGGGCCTCCTCGTCGGTAAAGTGGATGAGTTGCGAAATATCCTTAAAATAGGGGCTCTCCTTGCCTAAGCGATAGACTCCGCCCTGCTCCTTATGCACCACAAATCCCACCTCCTTGAAGGTGTCGATGTAGCGATAAATCGAGCGATATGATGTATCAAGACGGTCGGCAAGCTCCTCCACGGTGTAGCGGTTGCCGCTTGTCATCATCTTTATAAGGCGAAGTACGCGCTCAATTTTGGGTTGGTCCATAACTCAAATTCGGAAGGGTGTGAAATTAAATCTTGCCTCTCTCCCTCTCCAAACGATTAGCTCGTTTGCTCTTACCCTGCATCGAAGGCATGTACTTTGCCTTGCCAAGGTTGAAACCTACGCCGACATAGACATTTGCCGAGGTCATATACTGCGGTATAGGAATAGCCTGCTTGTAGATGGCAAAACGGGTATCGAGGAAGTCGGCTCCGAGGAATACGTGGAGTCCTGGCGGGTGGAGGTTGATTGCCCATCCGAGTACGCCCGGCTGGTTGCCGTTGAGGAAGGTATGGCTAACCGAAGTCGAGAGCCAACGTCCAAGACGGAAGTTTATCGAGGCGGTAAGTTCGGTGCGGGTGAAGTTCTGGCAGAACTCGGTGTGCGATAGGAGTCCGAATGCAATATAGTTGTGCAAAACGTTGTACTCGATACCTCCGTTCAAAGTCCAAGTAAGACGTGTGATATACTCGCCCTCCGATGGAGCCATTTGAGCCTCGAAGCCCCCACCCATCTTTGCCTCGCCTGTTGTGAGGTTGAAGCCCTCGTACGAGAAGTTGGCATTGCCCTTGGCGTTAGCGGTGGTGTTGCCATACCACTTTATGAAACCTATATCGTTAGCTCCAACCGATATGCGCAGCCTCTCGTCGAGGAAGCGCAACTCCAAACCGAGGTCAGCACCAATACCCCAACTCTTGAAGTTGTGCATTATCTGATTCATATCATCGAGGAAGAGGTTATCTGTGGAGAACTCGGCTCCCGGAACATAATTTCGTGAGAGGAGTGGCATATTGGCGCGGATGCTACCCATCATCTCGGCCTTTACGATATTCTCGTTCACGTCGAGATACATCTTGTCCATCTTCATTGACATATCGGTCAATCCGAGCAATCCCTTGACGCGGAAACCTATGGTAGCAACTTTCTTGATAGGAATTGCGAATCCGAGATTTGCTTCGCAATATTCGCGGTTGGAGAAGTGTGTATCACCGAGGTCGTAATATCCGTTGGTGAGGCTCTTCAACGCAACGAACATATCCTTCGATAGGGTGAGTTCGGTGTTAGAGCGGAGATTTATGTTGAAGCTCCAAAACAACTTTTTAGAGTGGGCACCAAAACCTAAAATGGTGGTGTTTAGATTCATACTCAAACGGCCCTGATCCTCCAATTTGCCGAGAAACTCCGTTGGCGAAATATTCTTGTGCATAAAGGTATATATGCCGTCGCTTCTCTTGTAGAAGAGGTTGTTGACCGAGAAGTAGTTGTTGCCGAAATCAACTCCCAACGAGCCTACTACCGGAATTTTAATATATCCTCGCGTTGGAGCGAGTGCTGCGTTCATATCTGTACGGAAGTAGGAACCCTCCATAAAATATGCTGTGCGCATCTGTGCAGATGTGGTTGTCAAGCCTGCAAAGATTGCAACAATGGCTATAATGATTTTGTTTGTAATTTTCATATCTACTCCTCCACTTCGTTATTCAATAAGTCCAAAACATCGACAGTCAAGCCGTCGCGAACACGCAACTTCAACTTACCCTCAATGAACATATCTTTTGAGAGCTTAATCTCGTTGTTGTCGGTGTCGTAGAGCGAGAACTTGAACTTTATGCCGTCAACATTGCGTAGGCCTGCCAACGAGTGGCTCTCGCCCAAATCGAAGTCGAGATCCAAAACCGATACGCTCTTTTCGCCATTTGCAGGGTTGTGTCCCTTGATGAGGCTGTTGTTGATGTTGAGCTTCGCCTCAACATCTTCGCTCGTGCCGTTTGCATTGACCAACCAAGCCGAAATTACGACATTGACAGGGATATTGGTGCCAATCTCAGCTATAAGACCAATGTCGCCAACGGTCAAACCCTTGATCTCGTCAGCCAAACTTGCAAAGGTCTCGTTCAATCCGTAGACGCCACTTTCGCACGATACGTCGAGGTCGCCATCAAACTCGAATGGAAGTACCACCTCATACTGATAATTGAGAGTGTAGCCGGCTGCTGCTTGTCTAAGGTCGATGGTGTAGTTTTGCGAGTTGTCCGATGCGATAGACATATTTACGGTAACCTTGGCCGGAAGACCCTTCGAGAGGAGCTGTGATAGACCGTCAATTGCTACAAATGTTGCATCCTTCACATCGCTATACTTCGCTGCGTTGCGAGGGGTGGAGATGATGATATTTGAGGCTCCCGTTCCGGCAATGTTGATTGTTGGCGAAGTGATGGTTTGCAAAACTTTGCCCGCCTTGTCGAAAGATTTCAGCTCGAAGTTCGCTCCAAATGGTATGCCCGTCGGATTATCCTTCAACTTGATGTTGAGAACAGGATTAAGGCTCAATGCGTTTATGTCAACTTCGAGTCCCTCCAATTCGCTCAATTCTACAACAATATTCTGTGGTGCGACATTGATATCTACGCAGCCGGTGAATGTGCGAACCTCTATGTCGTCAATGTTGACATCTACATCAATCTTGGCTCCGCTTGCCGATGAGAGGTCGATATTCTCACCGCTCTTAATCTTTACGCTGCCCGTAACAGGGAAACTCTGATTCAGTGCTATCTTGCCATTTTTGATCTCTGGAATATTCTCCAATGCATCAAATTTGATCGTCTTCGACAACCTCTCCTCGTTAGGTCTCCACGACTCCTTGATTGTGAGGATGTAGTCGCCATTTCCGTTTTGTTGGATGAGCTTAGACGCAACCATATCGGCAGTAGGGTGGAGCAACTTGCCGAGGTTGACTGCCACCTCTGCTTCCAGCTCGTTTACAGGGAATGTTGATCCCTCCATTGCTCCGAATGAGAAGGTCATCGAGAATGGGTCGTTGCTATTTGCCTTGCCAATTTCGATGCGCTCAACCGAAGAGATTATCTCCGGAATATCGATTGTCTGCGAGAGGGCAGGAATCTGATTTTCGAGGTCGAAATGGAATGTCTTATCCTCGCTCCACGAAACCTTGCTGTTGGCAGCGTCGATTGTAAGCATCATATCGGCAATAGATACCGAGATGCTCAAATTGTCCGGTGGGGTGATGGCCGATGATAACACGGTGTGTCCGTCAAGTGTCTCCAAATGTACAGTAGCTGTAATTTGGTCGTTAATCATCAATTGTCCGGCCTCCTGCTTGATTGTCTCGGATGAGCAATCGATATGGTCAAGCGAGAGCTTTATACCTTGCGATAGTTCGGAGGTAGATGCTATTATTGTGTTGGTGTTGCTATCCAGTTTGCTGTGTGGACGGAAGTGCATACACTTAGGCATTCCTATCTCTATGTATGGCGATATAGCTTCGTCGGTGATGTTGTCGCGAGCAGAAAGCCACTCCAAACCTTTGAGCGAGAGGAGCATTTCGCTATCCTCGGTAAAGGCAATCTTCTCTATATCGATGGCGCTCGGCATGCCGTTGAACGAGTATGATATAGGCTCGCTGAATGTAGGCACATCGAAGTGATTGATTACAATCTCTACATCTTTGTACTCCGGAGCTGCCGAAATCGAGAGCTTTGGAGCTGCGTCGGTATTGAAGTTGCCGGCACAGAGGTTGAGATTTACGTCGTAGCCGTACGTGATTTTATCGTTGACCAAAAGTTGCCCGTCGACAAGTGAAAGCATAGTGCAATCGATACGATGGAGGTATACGATGAAAGATGCGGTCTTCTGCTTCTTATCGAAGGAGATGGTCTTGTTGAAGATGTTGTGGGAAGAGGTCGGAAGGTCGCTGCCATCTTCGTTGCGAAGGTAGTAGTTGGCAGGGAACTCGGCGTGCAAATTGATTGTACCACCGCCGTTGATATCCTGCAATCCGTTCAGGTCAACCTCAATTGTGAATGGTGCACCGTATGGGTGTTCGTTGGATCCGAACTCTACCCAATTGATTCTGTTTAACTCCTTCAAAATCGAGAGCGAGACGTAGAACTTCACTTCGTGGTCGGATGAACAAGTGAAAGGTGTTGCCGGTATGAGAGCTTCAGGCAATGTTCCTTGTCCTGAGATGACGGAAGGAAGCTGGAAGTCTAGTTGTTGCGCCGCGTTTATCGGAGAAAATTTCACAATCTCTCCAATGGTAGGGAAGTCGATATTGAAATCCTTGTTGATTCCGCTCAAATTGAGGTGTTGCGGCATCTGCTGGAACGAGAATTCCAATGGATTCAACTTGGGCGAGAGACCGGTGATATGAGGAATCGAAATACCCTCTACGGTCAATGTTTCGTACTTGTTTGGATCGTTACCGAATGTAGAGAACGAAACCTGATATATCCCCTCTTTGTTGCTATTCAGATTCTCATTCTCCTCGATAATATCGCCGAGCTTGATCCTTTCTAAATCGCCGAGAGGTAGCTTCAACTCTTCGCCGCCAATGGTAACCTCACCCGAAGTATCGGCAAGGTCGAAATCGCGGTCAATACATCCCGTAAGCGCCAAAGCTGCGCAAACGGATAGTGCGACAAATAATTTTTTCATATTGATATTTGATAAAAGTTTTGATTCTCAATGCACACAACTATCGCAAATATAGTGTTAATTTTTTAAATTAAATGCTATTTTATCAAAAATAACTATCTTTGTATTGCATTATGGCTGAAAACGAAAAAATATCGTTGAAGGAGCAGGTTGCTTTGCTACCCTTATCGCCTGGCTGTTACCTATTTGAGAACAGCAAGGGCGAGGTGATTTATGTGGGCAAGGCAAAACACTTGCGAAATCGCGTGCGCTCATACTTTGTCGAAAATCGCGACCACTCGGCAAAAGTTCGAGTTATGGTGCGACAGATAGCCTCTATGCGCCATATTGTCGTGGATAGCGAGACCGATGCGTTGTTGCTGGAAAATTCGCTTATCAAGACACTGCAACCGCGATATAACATACTGCTCAAAGATGACAAATCTTATCCGTGGATAGCGGTTACGGCAGAGCCATTTCCGAGGGTGCTTTCGACGCGCCAAATTGTGCGTGACGGCTCCTCCTATTATGGCCCTTACGGCTCTATATCTGCCCAAAGGGCAGTGCTCGACTTTGTTCGCGAGGCGTTGCCGCTCAGAAGTTGTCGCCAGAAGATGACCGAGGAGAGCGTTGCAAAGGCTAAACACAGGCCCTGTTTGCAGTTCCATCTCGGTAACTGCAAGGCGCCTTGTATCGGTAATTGTTCGCGCGAGGAGTATCAAGGTTTTGTTGATATAGCGACTTCGGTTTTGAAGGGAGATTTACGCCCTGTCAGAGCCTATATCGAAGGGGAGATGATGCGCGCAGCCGAAGAGCTAAAATTTGAGGTGGCGGCTCGCTACAAGGCTCGTTTGGAGGCGTTGGAGCGCTACGCTTCGCGCTCGGTGATAGTGAGTGCAAAGATGGGTGATGTGGATATCTTTTCGTTGTTGGTTGATGACGACGAGGCGTACTGCAACTTTCTCCGAGTGCGAAATGGCTCTATTACGGCGGTGCATACTGCGACTATTGCGGTGGGTGTCGAGAGCGACGAACGCGATATTATGACGCTTGGTATTCAACATATAAAAGAGAATGTTGCCGGCGAGTTGGCTCGCGATGTCTTGGTGTCGGTTATGCCTTATGAGGAGCTTTTCGAAGATGTTAATTTCTCGGTACCTAAGAGGGGCGAGAAGCACGATCTGTTGGAGTTCTCGTTACGCTCGGCAAAGACCACACGTGCCGAACGACTTAAAAACCTCGAAATACACAATCCTGAACGCCATACCGACCGCCTTATGGAGGCTATGCGACGCGAACTGCGCCTTGCGAAAGAGCCACGACATATAGAGTGCTTCGATAACTCTAACTTGCAGGGTACCAATCCTGTGGCATCGTGCGTGGTGTTTAGGGATGGTAAACCGTCACGCAAGGAGTACCGTCACTTCAACATAAAAACGGTGGTCGGAGCTGACGACTTCGCCTCGATGCGCGAGATCCTCACCCGTCGCTATTCGCGACTACTTGACGAGGGGGCTGAGTTGCCCGATTTGATAGTTGTCGATGGCGGTAAAGGACAGCTGTCGAGCGCCTACGCCGTGTTGCAGGAGTTGGAAATTGCCGATAGAGTGCCTATTGTCGGCTTGGCGAAGAGGCTTGAAGAGGTTTTCTATCCGAATGACACTATGCCTTACTATCTGAGCCGCACGGGCGAGCCGTTGAAGGTTATATGCCATATTCGCGATGAGGCGCACCGCTTCGGTATCACGCACCATCGTAATCGTAGAAGCAAAAATTTCATCAAGAGCGGGCTCGAAGGCATCGAGGGCGTAGGCGAGAAGAGCATTACTGCTCTCCTGCGCCACTTCCGCACCGTCGCCAACCTACGTGATGCCTCGCTTGATGAAATCTCTAAAATTGTAGGCGCTTCCAAGGCCGAGAAGGTCAAGAATCACCTTGCTAATTACTAAAAGAGAGTCCGTTTTCGATGCAATCTATTACGATAGGTTGCGTTTTATCTATCCTGCCGGCAAGTATTCGTTTGGATAATTCGTTTATTACCTCGCGCTGAATAACTCGCTTTACGGGACGCGCTCCATATGCGGCATCGTAACCGATGTGGGCTATCCACTTGCGGGCCTTGTCGGTAATATGCAACTCTATGCCGCTCTGTTTGAGCATTTTGTGGATGATGTTGAGCTGAATATCTACAATCTCCAAGATATTCTTCTCGGTCAATGGCTCGAACATTACAATCTCATCAATACGATTCAAAAATTCGGGTTTGAGGTGCATTTTTAGCTGCTCGATAACCTCGTTGCGAGTGAGCTCGACAATATCTTCCGATACCTCGCCCTCCTTATTCATTGCATTTACGAAGCGCTCCTGAATGGTGAATGCACCCATATTCGAGGTCATAATTATAATAGTATTGCGGAAATCGACAGTACGTCCCTTGTTGTCGGTCAGGCGGCCATCATCCAATACTTGTAACAGAATGTTGAACACGTCGGGGTGTGCCTTTTCGATCTCGTCGAGGAGAACCACCGAGTATGGCTTGCGACGTACCGCTTCGGTGAGTTGTCCACCCTCATCGTAGCCGACATATCCCGGAGGCGCTCCGACCAAACGTGATACGGCGTGTCGCTCTTGGTACTCGCTCATATCTATTCGAGTCATCATATTCTCATCGTTGAACAAGAACTCGGCCAAGGCGCGTGCCAACTCGGTCTTTCCAACGCCTGTAGAGCCAAGGAAGATGAACGAGCCGATAGGCTTGCGAGCGTCGGAAAGTCCCGCTCTCGCACGGCGTACAGCATCGGAAACAACGCTTATAGCCTGCTCCTGACCGACCACGCGGGCGTGGAGTGCCGCCTCCATATTGAGCAACTTTTCGCGCTCGGATGCAAGCATTCTTTTTACGGGTATTCCTGTCCAGCGAGATACCACCTCGGCAATATCTTCGGCATCGACATCCTCCTTAATCATCGAGCCGGCAGAGGTCTGCTCTTGGAGCTCCTCTTTGAGTTTGGCGATTTTGTTTTCGGCCTCTACGATTGAGCCATAGCGAATCTCGGCAACCTTGCCGTAATTGCCCTCGCGTTCAGCTTGTTGCGCCTCTATTTTCAGCTGCTCGATACGCTCCTTGTTCTGCTGAATCTTGCGGATAAGGTCGCGCTCACTCTCCCATTGCAGGCGCATCTTTTTAGCTTCCGATTTCAGCTCGTCGATCTCTTTGTCGAGTGAAGCAATGCGCTCCTTGTCGCCCTCGCGACGAATGGCTTCGCGCTCGATTTCAAGCTGGCGGATACGACGGTCGAGTGAATCCAACTCCTCCGGTACGGAGTTCATCTCCAAGCGCAGTCGCGATGCTGCCTCATCGACCAGGTCTATCGCCTTGTCGGGCAGAAAACGCGATGTGATGTAGCGATGCGAAAGCTCTACTGCCGACACAATTGCCTCATCCTTGATGCGTACTTTGTGATGGTTTTCGTAGCGCTCCTTCAAACCTCGCAAAATCGAAATAGAGTCCTCCGGCGAAGGCTCTTCGACCATAACTTTTTGAAAGCGTCGTTCGAGTGCCTTATCCTGTTCGAAATACTTCTGATACTCGTCGAGCGTGGTAGCTCCGATGGTGCGAAGTTCACCACGCGCAAGGGCCGGTTTGAGGATGTTTGCCGCATCCATAGCTCCACTTGTCTTTCCAGCCCCGACAAGTGTGTGGATTTCGTCAATGAAGAGCAGTACTTCTCCCTCACTCTCAATTACTTCGTTGATTACGGATTTGAGTCGTTCCTCAAACTCTCCCTGATACTTTGCACCCGCAATCAACGCGCCCATATCGAGCGAGAAGATGCGTTTCGAACGGAGATTTTCGGGCACGTCACCGTCGATAATTCGGTGAGCAATGCCCTCGACAATGGCGGTCTTTCCGACACCGGCTTCGCCCACGAGTACAGGGTTGTTCTTTGTGCGTCGCGAGAGTATTTGCAACACTCGTCGAATCTCTTCGTCACGACCAATCACGGGGTCCAATTTTCCCTTTTGTGCCTGCTCGTTGAGGTCTATCGCATAGAGAGATAAAGCCTCAGTTTTTTGATTTGTATTCATATTTTTTGTAGTTTAGTTTTTGCTTATTTCGTCTGTTTTTCCGCCCCAACAAATCTCTTGCCAAGCGATTATTAGGTGTCGTTTTGTCGCGAAAAGGGGAGAAAATGACGAAAATTATGACATTGTCGCGACATTTTGTCGGAAAAATGGCAAGAAATAGACAAAGTTTATTAACTTTGTGGCGATTATGGAGAAATTTATAGTATCTGCTCGAAAATATCGTCCTGCCACCTTCGCAAGTGTGGTTGGTCAGAACCATATCACCTCGACGCTGAAAAATGCTATCGAGCGCGGTCAGTTGGCTCACGCCTACCTCTTTTGCGGACCTCGTGGTGTGGGTAAAACCACTTGTGCACGAATCTTTGCCAAGGCTATCAACTGTATGCATCCTGTGGGGGCCGAGGCGTGCGACAAGTGCGACTCGTGTCTTTCGTTCAACGAGAATCGTTCGCTCAATATCCACGAGTTGGATGCTGCATCGAACAACTCTGTGGAGGATATCCGCAATCTTATTGAACAGGTGCGTGTACTTCCGCAGATAGGTCAGTACTCCGTATTTATTATCGATGAGGTTCATATGCTCTCGTCGGCTGCGTTCAACGCCTTCCTCAAAACATTGGAGGAGCCGCCAAAGCACGCAATCTTCATCCTTGCAACGACCGAAAAACACAAGATTATCCCTACAATTTTGTCGCGTTGCCAGATTTACGATTTCAATCGTATTCGAGTGGAGGATGCCGTGGGGTACTTGCGATATATTGCACAGAACGAGGGTGTCGAGGCGGATGACGAGTCGCTCAACCTGATAGCTCAGAAGGCTGATGGCGGTATGCGTGATGCATTGTCGATGTTCGACAAGGCGGTGTCGTTTTGTGGCACAAAGTTGGAGTATCGTGCAGTGGCGGCTACGCTCAATGTTCTCGATTACGAAACATACTTCCGCTTTACGGAACTGCTTCTGCGTGGCGACTATATAAATGCATTGTTGGAGTACGATGCAGTATTGTCGAAGGGCTTTTCGGGTCAGATATTTATGGGCGGATTGAATCAGCACTTCCGCGACCTGCTCGTTGCAAAGGGCCCGGCTATATCGTTGATTGAATATACCGGCTCATTGCTCGAAAAATATCGCCAACAAGCAGCAATATGTGAGCCTGCATTCCTCTTCGGAGCGATTTCGTTGCTCACCGAGGCGGACTCGAAACTTCGAACATCGTCGTCGCAACGTCTGCTTGTGGAGCTTACGTTGATGAAGATTTCGACGTTGGGTGAAAAAAAAAACAATGAACTGACGGCTCCAATCGAGGCTAAATATGAGTTGCCCGATTTGGATACTCCTGTAAATAAGGCTGTTACGGCTGCGCAAGTTCAAGATAAGCCGATTTCTCAGCTCGTTGTAGCACAACCTACGGTAGCACCTGCGCCAACTCCTCAACCAACAACGGAGCAGGTGCCAACCGTTAAATCGGAGCCTGTTGTTGCTGTTGCAGAATCGACGACATCTTGCGAGCCAATCCCCTCGGCGGCTTCAATGCCAAAGGTCTCGGTATTGGGAGGGTCGTTGACATCGTTGCTCAAAAAGGTATCCAATCCCGTTGAGGGTGAAGGAAAGGGCGCCGGCATTGTGATAGATTCCGAGAGCGAGTCGAAGATGATGAAGGTGAAGGATGCTATCATCGAGAAGATGTGCGCCGATAGACCTCGTTACGTCTCAGCATTCGAGTCTATCGAGTTTGAGGGCAATATGGTTAAGTTGGCAGTGCCGTCGGCGGCTTTGCAGCAGGAACTTCTCGATGAGCGATTTTGGATATTGAAGGGTATATCCGAGATTGCAGGGGTGAAGGGTTCGCTCGATATGCACATCGAGATTAAGGAGATGGATTTCAAACTGAAACCCATAAAACTCGAAGATAGGGTAGCGCATATGCGTAAGGTGATGCCTGAGTTTGACTACTTCCAGAAGAGTTTGGACGTAGATGTCGAATAAAGAGAAGAACAAGAGATAAAAAATAATCAAAAGTAGCTAATGGCTAATCGCTAAAAGCTAATGGCAAAAATGTAATAAAATGGCAAGAAAGAATTTTGTTGAGGAGTTGCAGTGGCGCGGTATGATTCATACGATTATGCCCGGTGCAGAGGAGCAACTCGCTAAGGAGATGACAACCGCTTACCTCGGTATTGACCCTACGGCCGACTCGTTGCATATCGGTCACTTGGTGGGTGTTATGATATTGAAACATTTGCAGATGTGCGGACACCGCCCAATCGCATTGGTTGGTGGTGCAACGGGTATGATTGGCGACCCTTCGGGTAAGTCGCAGGAGCGCAATTTGTTGAACGAGGAGGCTTTGCGTCACAATCAGGAGGCTATCAAGGCGCAGTTGGCTCGCCTTATCGACTTCGACTCGGATGCAGAGAATGCTGCCGTGATGGTGAATAACTACGATTGGATGAAGGAGTTTTCGTTCCTCGATTTCGCTCGCGAGATTGGTAAGTGCATCACCGTAAACTATATGATGGCAAAGGATTCGGTGAAGAAGCGCTTCAATGGCGAGGGCGACGGTATGTCGTTCACCGAGTTTACATATCAGTTGTTGCAGGGTTACGACTTCTTGCACCTCTACCAGACTATGAACTGTAAGTTGCAGCTTGGTGGTGCGGATCAGTGGGGTAATATCACCACAGGTACCGAGCTTATCCGTCGCAAACTCGGCTCGGAGGCTGAGGCTTTCGCTATCACCTGCCCACTTATCACAAAGGCTGATGGTACAAAGTTTGGAAAGACTGAGAGCGGAAATGTATGGTTGGATGCTCGCTACACCTCGCCTTACAAGTTCTATCAGTTCTGGTTGAATGTTAGTGATGACGACGCTAAGCGCTATATCAAAATTTTCACTCTGCTCGACCGCGAGACTATCGAGGGCTTGATTGCTGAGCACGATGAGGCTCCGCATTTGCGCGCATTGCAGAAGCGCTTGGCAGAGGAGATTACCACAATGATTCACTCGCGCGAGGAGTATGAGAAGGCTGTTGAGGCTTCGCAGATTCTCTTCGGTCAGGCAACTTCGGAGGCGTTGCACCGTCTCGACGAGCAGACCTTGTTGCAGGTGTTC
>JAEIGA010012187.1_pt1 | contig 13046 bp, 13 predicted proteins | sample 9270691 | NCBI WGS metagenome assembly JAEIGA01 (sample SAMN17057246, study PRJNA624740) | gut metagenome | biome: biome; isolation source: fecal sample | host: Bos grunniens | place: China: Xizang | collected 2019 | reverse complement strand
AATTTGTGCAGTTGTAATAGCAGAGAACCTTCCCAAACCGATGTTTGGGGACATTTTTCTCTTAATATTGTAAAGCCGTATGAACCCCAATAAAAAGTTATTTTTTATTTTTTAATTCTAAAAGCATAGGTGCTATATTTAGTTATATGGAAACAATTTTCAGAAACCGAAACGCCTTATCCATAGCAGGTACTTCCGATAAAGCCAATCAATCTTCACTTTTTATCCAATTAGATACAAGGCTATGTTCTGCACAGAGTGTCAATGCTGTAAATGATAACCCCATTGCCATCGCAATTTTGTAATCTTTACCTGTTGCATACATATAAAGATTTATAAAAGTTATAACTATTGCAATAAGACCTTATATGAACCACATAATAATACCTTTTGTTATAGACTGTTTTTATGAGAGTTATCTAACACTTATTCTTTTAGGAATTTTACGGTGAAGTTGAACTGGTTTCAAATATCAACATGCTACTTTAAAGGAGTTTATATTAAAAAAGTATATTTTAATTGAATAATGAAGTGAGAGAATGGACTCTTTAGAGAATACATATTTTTTAAAAGAGGATAGACTGTAAAAGATGGATTTATCCGTAATATTAAACGCTTGATGAATCTCGTTGTTCATTACAACAAGTATATCTTTTCCATCGAAATAGTACCCGCTGTATGAAGTGATAAAATGTTTTTTCGTTGGAAAATCTCCTTGTCGTACTTTCTTGCAACTGTTTTTGATATAATAAGATTGATGTTTTTGGAATGTAAGGGGGGAAATACATGTTTATATTATTATCAGCTGCCATCGCGCCAGGCCTTGCGCTGCTTAGTTATTTTTACATGCGCAATCAAATGGCGACGGAGCCTCGTCGAACCCTTGTGCATTCATTTATTTACGGTGCATTAATTACATTCCCGATTCTTTTCATTCAATTTGTATTAGAAGAAGAACAAGCATTTTCCAATACATTTGTATCTACCGTTGTTTTTACAAGTGCGCTAGAAGAGTTTTTTAAATGGCTTGTTATTTTTGCTGTTATTTTGCGTCATGTTGAATTTGATGATCCATATGACGGTATACTATATGGTGCTGCTGTTTCGTTAGGATTTGCGACAGTAGAAAATGTTCTTTACTTGTTATCTTTTGGTATCGACCGAGCATTGGTACGTGCGATTTTACCAGTATCTAGCCACGCGCTATTTGGCGTTGTAATGGGTTATTACTTTGGAAAAAGTAAGTTTTCAAAAGACGATAAACAAAAAGAGTATTTGCTACTTGCATTGTTAGCACCGGTAGTTTTGCATTTTAGTTATAATGCGATTTTGACGTTAAAAGGCAATTTCGTGTATTTAATGGTGCCATTTATGTTATTTTTATGGTGGTTTGGTTTACGGAAAGTAAAACTTGCCCATCAACATTTAGTTACACATTTATATGAAAATAATAAAATTTAAACAGCTTTTACTAACGTAATTTGTTAGTAAAAGCTGTTTTTGCATGTATAAAATGTGGCTGCTTTTCCATCCTACGTAAAAAGGAGTGATTAGTGATGATAAAAAAGTGGTCTTCAATAATTTTAGCAGTATTAATACTGACTATACCGTTACAAACAGATGCATTTTCATCACAAGTAGTGGAGCGCGGTGCCTTTGGGGATGATGTAATCGAATTACAGGCGCGGCTTCAATATATCGGATATTACAATGGTGCGATTGACGGTATTTTCGGTTACGGTACTTACTGGGCATTAAGAAATTTTCAACAGGATTATGGATTAGATGTTGATGGTATTGCTGGTGCAAGCACAAAAACAGCGCTTGCCAATAATTCACAATACAATCGTGAATGGGTCATGGAGCAAATTAATAAAGGTACACGTTTTACGCATTATGGTGGTCAGTCGTTAGAGAACCAAGTACAACAAGGAACAAAAAATAGTCAAGTTCAGTTACCTGGGAAATATTCAGAGCAGGATTTACAGCTCATGGCGAATGCAGTATACGGAGAGGCGCGCGGAGAACCGTATGAAGGCCAGGTAGCTGTTGCGGCTGTTATATTAAATCGGTTAGAATCCCCGGATTTCCCGAATTCAATCTCAGGTATCATTTTTCAACCGCGTGCATTTACAGCGGTAGCGGATGGACAAATTTGGTTGGAACCAAATGAACGGGCGAAGCAAGCTGTTTTAGATGCAATGAACGGCTGGGATCCATCAGAAAATGCCTTATATTATTTTAACCCAGCAACGGCTACAAGTGGATGGATATGGTCACGCCCGCAAATTAAACAAATTGGCGATCACATTTTCTGTTATTAGAGGTGAATTATGAAAAAGTGGATATATATATTAAGTATACTATCGGTTGGGTTATTGGTTTATACAATTAATGTAAGTGAGCAAAATAAAGATCTTAGACAAACGTTGCATGCCTATTATACAAATGAATTAGCGATGACATCGGAAAAAATGAAGGAATTATCAACAGCTATTAATCAGGCACAATTATTTTCGCCTGGTAAAGCACGAGATGAGGAAATGGATACAGTGTGGCGTGTAAGTAATGATTTACGAAATACGATTTCACAGCTTCCAATTCAAACTGAAATTGCAAATAGTATGTTGAATTATTTAGGGAAAATGGGTGAACAAGCGAAAAAAGGGCGAGAAGAAGATTGGTCTACTATTGCCCAAAATATGAATGCGTTAAAAGAAGAGTGGAATGTTGCAACAGCTCGATTCTTTGCGGCTGATAGCAATTATGACACATGGGCTGATGGCATGTTGGAGATGGCTGATTCACCATTTAAAACAGTAGCAACAAATATGAAAAGTTATCAAGAAGCAGACTTTCCAATAACGGCGAGTGAATCGGATTATGAGAAAAAGCGAGATTTAGTGCATATTAATGATGAAGAAGTAACGAAAGACGAAGCGTTACAAAAGATGCATGATTTATTCCCAGCGACAAATGGCGCAACATTAAATATTGCGTTAAATAAAGAGGATGCTGCCTATCCGTTTTATCATATTCAATTTGTTCGTGGTTCACGTCTTGGTTATGCTGATATTACGAAGAAGGGCGGACATGTATTATCATTTTTATTAGAACGCCCCGTAAATGAAGTGACAATTACACAGCAACAAGCAAGAGAGATGGCCACAAAATTTTTAAAAGACGCTGGCTATACGGATGTTGTTTACGTAGAAGCGCGTGAAAATCATGAAGCATGGCATTTCGTCTTTTCACGTCAAGTGAATGATGCTGTTGTGTATCCAGATAGCATTCAATTAAAATTAGCAAAAGATACAGGTGAAATTTTGGGGTTAAACGCAATGGAGTATATACAAAAAGAAACATTACCGGCGATGAAACCAAAAGAAATTGTATTTGACGACTATTTTGCTGATGTTGCAAACGTAGAGGAGACAAAATTAGTGTATACGGATAATGATTCTTATGACCTTGTGCTTTGTTATGAAGTTATTGTCCGTATGAATAATGATCAGCATGATACTTTCCGTGTGTTAATAAATGCTGAAACCCATGAAGTTGTTGAAGTAGAGCCATTAACATAAGAATATCTCCGAAATAATATAGAAAAAAATTGTAACACGTGCCATAATAAGTATATTACTTGATATTCGAGGGGATACACATGGAAATTAAAATTGGCACGATGTTAATATTAGAACCAACTTATACAGAGCGTGTAGAGAGATTTCGTTGTAAAGTGGTAGAACAGAAAGATGGCGTAATTTATATCGATTATCCGATTAATACAATAACAAAGAAAACAGCTTTTTTAATAGACGGTGCTCAATTTCGTGTTACATTTAATGATGAGAGTAAACAAAGCTTTGCATTTAATACAGAAGTATTAGGGCGCAAAAAAGGGAACATTCCGATGATTATGCTAACTTGTCCTCCAGATGAGGAGTTTATTAAAATTCAACGTCGGGAATTTGTACGTGTTGAAACACCTGTAGATGTTGCAGTGGAGTATGATAATCGTTTTACACAATTAGTTGCAGATGACATTAGTGCAGGTGGCGTATTATTGGCTTTACAAGGGGCCGTTAATTTTAAAATTGGAGATGAAGTACGGCTGACAATTGTTCTCCCATATACGAATAAAGAAATCCGTTATGTACAAACGAATGCATTAGTAGTAACTACTTTTGAACGAAATAATCGTACGCTTGCATCTGTTCAGTTTACAGATACGGATGATATTGATAAGCAGTATATCGTACGTTTCTGTTTCGAGCGTCAATTGCAAATTCGCAAAAAGGAATTAAATCAAACAATCTAATTTACGTTAGCCGCCGATTTTGGTGGCTTTCTTTTTGGGCTTATTTTGTCGAAAAGTTGTACGTACATCTGGTGTAATAACGAATAAATTTCACATGAATTATGGTACAATGGGAAAGGAAAGTAGGGATTAAATATATGGCTAAGAGAATTCAAATTGCTATTGATGGTCCAGCGGGGGCTGGGAAAAGTACAATTGCGAAAATTGTCGCAGAAAACTTAGAATTTACTTACATTGATACAGGTGCAATGTATCGCGCGGTAACGTATAAAGCGATGCAAGCAGGCATACAATTAGAAGACGCAGTTGCTCTTGAAACAATGCTTCGTACAACTGAAATTAAGCTTCAGCCTTCAAATGAAGGACAACTTGTTTTTGTGGATGATGAGAATGTATCGGGACCAATTCGTTCAAATGAAGTAACGGCTAACGTTTCACAAGTAGCTGCACATGCGAATATTCGCGAAATTTTAGTAGCGATGCAAAAACAATTAGCTGAAGAAGGCGGCGTCGTGATGGACGGACGTGATATCGGCACACATGTACTACCGAATGCAGAGCTCAAAATTTTCATGTCAGCTTCTGTTGAAGAGCGTGCTCGTCGTCGTCATTTAGATAATGAAAAACGTGGCATTCCATCCTCGATTGAAAAGCTAAAGGAAGAGATTGCACTTCGAGATAAATTGGATAGTGAACGAGAAGCTTCTCCACTTATTCAAGCAGAAGATGCATTATTTTTAGATACAACAAAGCTATCTATTGACGAGGCTGCTACTACTATTTTAAACTTAGCAAAAGAAAAAATGGTGTAATTTTGAATTCGATTACACGAAATTTCTGAAAACAAAGGGGAATTTTTTGTTTTTATAAGTGTTTTCGAATAAAATAAGAGTGGAAGATGCGAAGGAGGGTTACATATGTCTGAAGAAATGAATTCAAGTGTAAACGAAAGATTTCAAGAAGGAGATATTGTAAGAGGTGTTGCTGAGCAAGTTGATGAAAAATCAGTAACCGTTTCAATAGAAGGTGCTCCGTTCGATGGAATCATCCCAATTAGCGAACTATCAAGCTTACACATCGAAAAAGCTTCTGATGTTGTATCAGTAGGTGATACACTCGAACTGATGATTACAAAGGTGGAAGAGGAGAACTACGTATTATCCAAACGTAAGGTAGATGCCTTACATGCGTGGGATGACCTCATTCAGAAGTTTGAATCCGGTGAAGTATTTGAAGCAGAAGTAAAAGATGTAGTGAAAGGTGGCTTAGTCGTTGATTTAGGCGTACGTGGCTTCGTTCCTGCATCATTAGTAGAAGATTATTTTGTGGAAGATTTTGAAGACTATAAAGGTAAGAAAATGCACTTCAAAATTACAGAGCTTGATAAAGAAAAAGGGCGCTTAATCTTATCTCACCGTGCAGTTGTGGAACAAGAAAAGGCGTCGAAAAAACGTCAAGTCATTGACAACATTAAAGAAGGCGATGTGCTAACAGGGAAAGTGCAACGTTTAGCAAGCTTTGGAGCTTTCGTTGATTTAGGTGGCATTGATGGTTTAGTGCACATTTCACAAGTAGCGCATGAGCATATAGATGATGTGTCATCTGTATTAGCAGAAGGTCAAGAAGTAAAGGTAAAAGTACTTTCTGTAGACAATGCAAATGAACGTATTGCATTATCTATTAAAGAAACAATTCCTGGTCCTTGGACTGGCATTGAGTCAAAGGCGGCAAAGGGTTCTATTTTAACTGGAACTGTAAAGCGCTTAGTTTCGTTTGGTGCATTTGTGGAAGTGTTCCCTGGTATTGAAGGGTTAGTACACATTTCACAAATTTCACATAAACATATTAATACACCGCATGAAGTACTAAAAGAAGGACAAGAAGTAGAAGTGAAAGTGCTTGATGTAAATGAAACGGATAAGCGTTTATCATTAAACATTAAAGACTTACAAGGCGCGCCTGTTAAAGAAGAAGAGTTTGAATACGAATTACCAGAAGAAAACACAGGCTTCTCATTTAGCGATGTAATCGGTGATCAATTGAAAAAATTCACAGGAAAATAATCAGCTAATGAAACAGACGAGCTATATAGCTCGTCTGTTTTAATGTGTACTCATAATGAGCAAATTAAAGTAATTATTTCCATAGCGAAATATTAGTCAAGTTTGTAGCCTCCGCGCTTTGCCACAGCCATAGCAGGAACTAGCGTTGGAAAGACACGCTATTTCCCACTCTGGCTTCTGCGGCTGTGTCGCGCTACGGCAAAAGTAAAGCCTACTGGATATCCTAAAAAAGCTTCGTCTGATTGATTGGTTTGCAAAGATTGAAAAGTGATATTTTCTCATGTTCAGACTAAAATGGGCAAGCTTTGCCAAAATGAATGAGTTTCATGACCGACTGCAAGAAATAACTCCTAAATATTCAGAAGGTAATTCTCTTTTAGCTGTTCGCGCATTTGCGATGGGCGCAGAACGAACCGTGAGAGACAACACAGTTGGCTCCGGCTCGTTTGGCGGCTAGCGCGAACGGCTGAGGGCAATTAAAAGTCGAGAATCTTTATTTTCAGGATTTATTTTTGCTCATATCAAGTATGTAATAGTTTCAACGTTTTGCATGTTGCAAAAACATGCTATAGTATAAAGATTGGTGTATAATACAAATTCGAGAAGAAGTTTGGAAGGATGATAACAGATGACAAAACCAGTAATCGCCATCGTTGGTCGTCCGAACGTAGGTAAATCGACAATTTTCAACCGTATTGTTGGGGAACGTGTATCGATCGTGGAAGATATTCCAGGTATAACACGTGACCGTATTTATAGTTCGGCAGATTGGTTAACACATGAATTTAACATTATTGATACAGGGGGAATCGAAATCGGTGATGAGCCGTTTTTAGAGCAAATCCGCCAACAAGCTGAAATTGCTATTGATGAAGCAGATGTTATTATTTTCATGACAAATGGTCGTGAAGGTGTGACAGCTGCAGACGAGCAAGTAGCGAAAATTTTATATAAAACGAAAAAGCCAATAGTGCTTGCGGTAAATAAAATTGATAATCCGGACATGCGTGAAATGATCTATGATTTCTATTCATTAGGATTTGGCGAACCATTCCCAATCTCAGGTTCACATGGTCTCGGTCTTGGGGATTTATTAGATGAATGTGCAAAGCATTTCCCGAAAGAAGATGAACAGCAATATGGTGACGATGTAATTAAATTCTCTTTAATCGGTCGTCCAAACGTTGGGAAATCATCTCTTGTTAATGCATTTCTTGGTCAAGAGCGTGTAATCGTTTCAAGCATCGCTGGTACAACACGTGATGCGATTGATACGCCGTACACGTACGAAGAGCAAGACTATGTCATTATCGACACAGCGGGGATGCGTAAAAAAGGAAAAGTATACGAAACTACAGAAAAGTATTCCGTACTACGTGCATTGCGTGCAATTGAACGCTCAGACGTTGTATTAGTCGTTCTAAATGCAGATGAAGGCATTCAAGAACAAGATAAAAAAATCGCTGGCTATGCGCATGAAGCGGGTAAAGCTATTGTAATCGTTGTGAACAAGTGGGATGCGATTGAAAAAGACGAGAAGACAATGAACTTATATACACAGCAAATTCGCGAGCACTTCTTATTCTTAGATTATGCACCGATTGTGTTCGTATCGGCAAAAACAAGACAGCGCGTTCATCAAATTTTACCGGTTGTAAAACGTGTAAGTGAAAACCATGCGATGCGTATCCAATCGTCTATTTTGAATGAGGTAATTGAGGATTCGGTAGCACGTAACCCTGCACCGACTGATAAAGGGCGTCGTCTACGTATTTACTACGCAACACAAGTAGCTATTAAACCACCGACATTTGTTGTGTTCGTAAATGAACCAGAGCTAATGCATTTCTCTTATGAGCGTTTCCTAGAAAATCGTATTCGTGAAACATTTGATTTTGAAGGAACTCCAATTCGTTTAATTACACGTGCACGTGATTAATTCGTTAAAGGGGATAGACTAATGGAAAATGTAACAGTATTAGGGGCTGGTTCATGGGGAACGGCGCTTGCTATTGTGCTTGCTGAAAATGGGCACAACACATTTCTTTGGACACATAGAGAAGATCAAGCAGCTGAAATAAATAACAGCCATACAAATAAACAATACTTACCTACAACCGTTTTACCAACAAGCTTGCGTGCAACAGCTTCCCTTGAAGAAGCGGTGGCACATGCTAAAACGATTGTTGTAGCTGTACCGACGAAAGCGATTCGCGAAGTATGTGGTAATATGTCCAATCTTTTAAATGAAACAAAACTTTTTGTTCATGTATCAAAAGGGATTGAACCCGATACGTTATTGCGTATTTCCGAGCTGATTAAAGAGAGCATTGAGCCGCAATACATCGAGGAAATCGTTGTATTATCAGGTCCTTCACATGCTGAGGAAGTCGTGCTACAACATCCTACAACGGTAACAGCATCCTGTACTTCAATGGATGCGGCTGAAAAAGTACAGGACTTGTTTATGAGTAATTATTTCCGCGTCTATACAAACGATGATGTCATCGGTGTAGAAATTGGTGGCGCACTTAAAAATGTTATTGCATTAGCAGCAGGTATTACGGATGGTCTTGAGTATGGTGATAACGCAAAGGCCGCGCTAATTACGCGCGGTCTTGCCGAAATTACGCGACTCGGTGTAAAAATGGGCGGTAACCCGTTTACGTTTGCAGGACTTACGGGTATGGGTGATTTAATTGTCACGTGTACAAGTGTCCATTCACGTAACTGGCGCGCTGGGAATATGCTTGGAAAAGGTCTGAAACTACCAGAAGTGCTTGATAAAATGGGCATGGTTGTAGAAGGGGTACGAACGACGAAAGCGGCGTATCAGTTAGCACAAAAGTACGATGTTCCAATGCCGATTACAACAGCGCTTTATGAAGTGTTATTTAATGATAAAGCGCCAAAGCAAGCGGTCGATGAACTGATGATTCGTATGAAAAAATCAGAAATTGATGAAATGCGCTAACGGAAAGTATCAGCATGTAATCGCTTAGAATAGCGCTATTTTTAGCAAGTATTTTTTCTATAAATCTTTTCTTTAAAGTATAGTTGTTATGCTACCATAATATGAATTTTAATAAATTGTTCACAAATTTAGGAGGCACTTGCAGGTGTCTCCTATTCTTTTATATGAGAAAACGTTATAATTACTATCAATGTAAACTTTTTGAAAGATGAAAGGCGGTTTTTTCTTTGAGTCCGTTGTTAACTATGGATTTATCAAGATTTGTACTAAATGCACGAGGGCCCTTGGCAAGCGTTCCGGCATTAGACGTAATGTGGATTTCATTTTATTCAATCGGGTTAATGATGGTGTCGATTTTAATCGTTTCGGCAGTGCGTAAATGGATACATAATACAATTTTATCAATTGTTTTCCGATTAATGGCATTCGCTATGTTCTTTATCGGAACAATATTAATGGTGCTCGTTGTTGCAACGTGGCCATCTTAAGTAATGGAAGGTGAAAATAATGAAAAAGTACTTCTCGATGCTTGCAATAGTATTCGTTTCGGTTATATTGTCGGCTTGTGGCGCTTTATATAACAATGATGAGGAGAAAAGGGTTCAACAAACACCAGATTTAGATTCCCTTAGCTCTATTCAACGAGCAATCGACACATACCAACAAGATACGGGCGTATTACCAATTAAAAATAGTGAAGCTGATACAGATATTTTCGTTAAATATCAAATTGACTTCTTAAAACTAATAAATGGTGGCTATATCGCAAAATCACCAGATAATTCTTTTGAACAGGGTGGTATTTTCCAATATGTAATTTGGAATGCTGAGGAAGATCCAACAGTAAAATTAATTGATTTACGTATGACAGAGCGTCTACGTGAAGTAAATTTACGATTTATGTCAACAGAGTATCCACAATTTAAAGAGCGAATCGCGGACTATGTTTATACAATAAACTATGACAATATCGGCTACGAAACAGATGTAGCAGTAGAAAGCCCGTATTCAAGTAATCTACTGCCATTAGTCATTTCGACTGAAGGTGCTGTGTATGTTGATTATTCTATTGAATTGCAGCAATTTATTAAAGAAAAGGGCTTAACACCAACTCCAGGTGAAGATATTCGCTATTTAATAGCGGATGAATCGCCCGTGTTACCAGCCTATTCTTTACCGTATACAGTAGATGAAAATAATGATGTAGTCTTTATGTATAATCCTGTAAAAGCGAAAGAAGAGAAAAAGAAACAACAAGAAGAAAAATAAAAAAAGGTGCTCCTTGCAAATTTTGCGAGGAGCATTTTTCATATTTTAATGAATAATTCATACAATATTAATACGTAAAGGGGGAGCCGTATGTCAGAACAAGTATTTAAACAGTTAGCTGAGCGTACGAATGGTGACGTATATATCGGTGTTGTAGGACCTGTACGCGTCGGTAAATCGACGTTTGTAAAAAAGGTGATGGAGACAATTGTGTTGCCTAATATCGCGTATGAGGATGAACGTAGGCGGGCGTTGGACGAGTTGCCACAAAGCTCGCCTGGTCCGGTCATTATGACAGCAGAGCCAAAGTTTGTGCCAGCACAAAGCGCACATATTACAATCGGGGAAAATGATTTAGCATTTCGCATTCGATTAGCGGATTGTGTTGGTTATGTAATCGATGGAGTTAGAGGATATGAAGATGAAAATGGCCCCAAGTATGTACAAACACCATGGCATAATGAACCTATTCCATTCCAGGAAGCAGCGAAAATTGGTACGGATAAAGTTATTAGAGATCATGCTAATATTGGTGTTGTTGTGACAACGGACGGCACGGTAAATGGCATTAAACGTTCTGCTGCGGAAGTGGCAGAAAAACAAATTATTAACCAGCTTCAAGAAATCGGGAAGCCTTTTGTTGTTGTGTTAAATAGCACAATGCCTGCCCATGAAAATACTATTCGTCTTCGTAATGAATTATTAGAAAGATATAATGTACCAGTGCATGCTGTAGCAATTGAGCAACTAACGAAAAAAGATATTATGTATATTTTACAAGAAGCGTTATATGAATTTCCGGTTGAAGTTATTGATGTAGAAAAACCAGACTGGTTAGATGTTTTAGAAGATATACATCCAATCCATACGACGCTTAATGAAGCGATCGATCATATGACAGCATCTATTGGGAAAATTCGTGATGTTGAACATGCGGCAAACGTGCTCTCACAAATTGATTTTGTGAAAAGCTGTGAATTGCAAGAGGTGGACCCAGGGCTAGGTGTCGCAACAATTCGTCTAGTAATTAATGAGGACACATATAAAGAAGTTTGCAATGAGTGGTTAACAGAACCAGTAGAGACGAAGAAAGATTGGCTGTTATTTATAAAAGAATCCGCCCAAGCAAAGGAGGAACAAAAACGCTTTAAAGATGCAATTGAACATGCGAGAAAAGAAGGTTATGGGGTGACGTTACCAACAATCGATGAATTTTCACCAAGTGAACCCGAGCTTATTCAACAAAATAATTTTTATGGTGTACGTATGAAGGCGATGGCTGCATCGTACCATATTATTCGTATTGATATGGGCACAGAATTTTCACCGCTTATCGGTTCAGAGTTCCATAGTCAACACTTGTTGAAAGATTTGAAGCATGCGTTTAATCATGACCGTGATGCTTTATGGAATACACAACTGTTCGGTACACCGCTTCATGAGGTGTTAAAAGAAAGTATACGATATAAGATGGATGCTATACCAAAAAGCGCTAAGGAGCGTATGCGTTTAACAATTGAACGTATGGTAAATGAAGGTGAACGAGGTATTGTTACATTTGTGATTTAGTAGAATTATCAAAAAAAACACATCAAATTATTATGAAGAACAGAGACAAATTTAGTTAATTTGTCCTGTTCTTTTCGTTTTGGTTAAAAAAAAGCCGTAGAACTTAAAAAATACGATGAAATACAGTTGCTAAGCGGTTTTTCTTATGTTAGTCTTTTTATATGATTTAGGTTCATGACCCTTTGAGAGGAGGTGAATGGTGTGAATAAAACAGAATTAGTAAACTCTGTTGCTGAAGCTGCAGGTCTTTCTAAAAAGGACGCTTCTAAAGCAGTTGAAGCTGTATTTGATACAATTCAAGATGCTCTTGCAAAGGGTGACAAAGTACAATTAATTGGTTTTGGTAACTTTGAGGTACGCGAACGCGCAGCTCGTAAAGGTCGTAACCCACAAACAGGTGACGAAATCGAAATCGCTGCAAGTAAAGTACCTGCTTTCAAACCAGGTAAAGCGCTTAAGGACGCTGTTAAATAGTCCTTGAAACCCTTACATATCAAGGGTTCAGGCATTTTTATAGTTCAATAAAATTTGTCTGGACAAAAACCCTCCGATTTATTCGGAGGGTTTTTGCATTTTTTATACTATATAGAAGGTGAAAAAGATTTAGAGTATATGGTTAGTACGCAACAATAAATGCTATTCGCGCCTGACCAACTGCGCTTAGCATGACGAATGAGACTGCGCTCTTTTTGCAGGCTCAAGCGGTATGAGCGTTAGCGCGAATAGTACACTTAGCATATCTCTAATTTTTAAATGCCGTCTATATATCTTTATTTTGTAAGTGAGGTTCACATCTGTGTATCGAATGTATTGTTCAGAGCTTTGTTTTTATATGAACGTTTTACACCTT